>Ga0082335_1003434_pt1 | contig 26090 bp, 27 predicted proteins | sample Subgrocontami58m_FD_72375 | JGI IMG/M metagenome (GOLD analysis project Ga0082335, IMG submission 72375) | Subsurface groundwater microbial communities from S. Glens Falls, New York, USA - GMW37 contaminated, 5.8 m (SPADES assembly) (version 2) ...
CCGGGATACCACCGATCAGGGCATAAACGGCCAGCCGTTTTTCGGCACTGTAGCGACGCACAAACGACTTGATCTCGGCAAAGGGCAGGGGGCGTACATACAACTTACTGGTTAGCCTCCCGAACAGTGGCGCGTCGGACTCCAGTAGCTTCTCCATAGTGCTAATGTGGCTCCCGGTCAGCGCCAACTTCACGTGGCTGTTCACGAAGAGCTGATCCCAGGCTGTCTTCAGATAAGAGGGTAGGCTGTCATCCGCTTCCACCGCCCAGGGAAATTCGTCAAAGATAAGAACGGTGGGGCGCTGGGCTACATGCTGGTAGATAGCCCGGAACAGGTCTGCCCAGTCGTCATAACGTGGCGCATGGGGACCGCCTTCGCCCAATGCCCAGCGCCCGAACTCACGAGCCAGGCTGGCGCGGACATTGTCGGCGGTGGTGCGGGGCGCTTCCCAGTAGAAGGTCGGTAGTCCCGACTCTTTCGCCCAGTGTTGAAGGAGACGGGTCTTCCCCACGCGCCGCCGGCCGTATACTAAGATGAAAGCGGCCTCTGGACGTTGGATCAGGCGGTCAAGGGTTTCCAACTCTTGGGTACGTCCAACCATTGAAGTGAGTTTCATGGGTATGTTCTTCTCCTAATAACTGTACGCCCTACAGCAAATAACTACGTGAAAAGCAGTTCATTTATTACAATTATATTCTATTCGGTCGCCGGGTCAAGTAGTGGTGAACATTGTTTTTCCGTTTTTTCCTTTCAGTGATCAACGATGGATCGAATGTGTTTGACTCTCATCGAATCTGACGGTATGCTTATCACGTCTAAAAGGTGCTACCATGAAAAACGAAATCACGATTACCGAAATTTTGGACGACCTGCGTGCCGCCGACGATATTACCCGCCGCTACGAGCGGCGTTATTGGCTGAGCTCCACCGACTTCTACGCGCTTTATCAACAAGGGTTGCTGGACGACGGCGAACATACCGACGAATTTTCCGAATGGTCTGCCTATCATCAGATCAAAGTATCTCGTGAAGCAATGTTGCAAAAGCTATCGAAAGAGCGTATGCGCCAGTTAAGCGCCGACCCGCAAGCCAAAATCATTTCGATTGATCCACGCGAACCTGTTTTGCCTTTGCCCACAGCTGCTTAGCTCATGCCGTTCCCGTCTTACGCCGAATACGAAGTTCTGATCTATAGTTTGGCTGAAAGCTATCCTGAGCAAATCAAGTCCTCGACGTTGCGTCTCTATACCACCAGTGCGCGCACGGCGCGGCTGGAAGGCGAGCTGGAATTTTCAAATGGGCTGCGCCTTTCGGTGTTTGAGTTTATAGATTTCATCACTGATCAAATCCGCGATTACAGCTACACCGTCTTTCGCAGCGACGAAAAGATTCGCTGGTATGACCCGCAACCTCACCCCGAAAATCCCGCCCTCGCTTCAACCTTTCCGCATCATCGCCACGAACCACCTGATATTAAACACAACCGCAAACCTGCGCCCGGCATCTCCTTCTACGCATCCAACTTGCCCACGCTGATTAGGGATTGCGAAGAGGTGGGGAAGGTGGATGAGGCGAACAAGTAATTTCCGTCATTCGATTCGCTCGCACAGGTTAAAAGATTTTCTGGAACGAGTGAGGCGATAGTTTGGCAAAACAATGTTTCGCGTAATTCTCTCCATCTTTATCTTTTCACCACTATAGGGGTCGCCGCTAAACTTCGCGCAGAAAATGTAGGGATAGATATAGTCTCCATCTTCAACGCGACTGAATCTTCAGAATGCAAGCTGGATATGTCTCTTTGCCGTTTTGTCTAAAAATTGCCTGTTGACCTATGCAGTGGCGCTTCTTTGTTATATTCGCTGAGCCGCGAATCGCCGATCACTTCAACAAATTTCGACTCGGATTAGGGTTCATTTTCACATCCGGGCCCGCAGACGGCAAAGTCGCGATCACCTTCTCCACCGGGATATCTTCCTGTTCCAATTTCCTCCCGGTCGCCAGCAGCCTTTCGATAAGAGGCTGCATATCACCGAGATCCGGATCATGCCGAAGTCGGGCGAGCGCATCACCATCCCCATCAATGCCACCGTCGTGTATGCCAACCGCGGTCACTGCCACGTTGGTTAGAGAACGCGTCGCTGACCATGACGACGGTTGCCATCAACTGCTGTGCCGTCGAGGTAATCGTGTCCGCGATGTCGTCCTGAGTCTCCAATTCGTGGACAACATCCCAACGGTAGGTGAACAGAGGCGGCGTATTTGCGGCACTGGCATAAGCGGCTAATTTCACTTCCTTCACCACCTCTCGCTCCTCATGATAGGAAACGTAGAGAACAGGGGTGATGGGCTTTCCCGATGGCCATGTGCTCAGTAGCCGCTCAAGCGTCGGCCGCCATCTGCCGGAGATGGAATCGCCGCCAAAGGTTGAGTCCCAGCATGGGCACTTCCCACAACTCATAGGGAAGAGAGGCGAAGTCTATCGTGACGTCCACCACGTCGCATGCCGCGAGTTCATCCCGAAGGATGTCGCGGAAGGAGTCCAGACGGTGTTCGTCTTGGAGGTCTTGATCAAACAAAAGTTCTTCCACCTCAAGCGCTTCTTGACCTTCCCGTGCGAGCACAAATCCACACAATGCCCTCATTAATAACACGACATTGGGCTTTGTCGGATGGGCGGCGAATGGCGCGGTCTGCTGTCGAGGCACGATCTCAGTCGCTTTATGATAGTTGGCTGCCAGCGGATGAAGTGTCGGGGTCAGGCGGGACAAGAACGCCGCCATTGACTTTAGATAACTTCGCACCGCCGATGCTCGCCGCCACTCGGTATGATCGATGTGATACAAGTGTCCGTCGAGAACCGTGCTCACGACGTCGCCCAGTCCAAAGGTTTGTCGGATTAATTTACGCTCGGCGACTCGTCTAACGGTATCGGGTACCTGCGTTGGAAAAGTTGAGACCGAGGACTCGGCAACAATCGCCGTGAAGAGGATCGCAAACGGAATCAGGACGTGTTCGGTGGCCTCGCCGTCTGGAGACGCTTGGGACAAGAGCGATAAACGAAAGCCCGCCTCTTCCAGCCCTTGCTCAATCGCCAGACAGGCTTCGTCGCCGACACTTGAATCCTCCAAGAGATTCTCAATGTCCTCATCGAGTTCTCGGTCAACCATAGTCTCGATATGCGCGTATAACTGTTCAAGAGCGAGATAGGCTTCGTCGGTCTCGTCGTCAAGCTTGACGGCGGCGGCTAGAAGACGCAGTTGCGCTGCCATGTCTTCACGCTCACGGGGTTGAGTCGGCTTGTCTTTTCGCTTATGTTTCTTGCTCATGTTCTTTTTCTTTCCAAGCCCATCGCCGCGGCTTGTGGGTGCGGGCGATCTGCTTGGCTTTGTCGCAGGGATGATACCATCCCCTTTTTAATTTGCTCGTGGTTTGCATTTGATTAATCATTCCATCGGGTACATCCAAGATACGCAAAAATTTATCACCTCATTTGAGTTGCTTGGGGAAGTAGGGGTTACACTCATAATCCTTATCTTCGTTTTTTTGTAATAGCCAGCAACATGCCTGACATTGTAGTAGGGGCGACATTCGCCATTTAGTGCTGTAATTGGCTAGGTTTTCGCTGACGAATGCTTCGCCCCTGCCAAATCATCGTGTCCACCATGCTGTTGGCTAATACATTATCTTCGTTTTTTGCCCCGTTCCGAGCATTACCTATCCTTCATGAACCCCTTCTCGTGTTTCTCAAAAGTCTTTTGATGGTGAGGCAAAAAGAGGTAATATCTGTGTAGGAGTAAAATGCTAATGGAAAGCATAACTTTACGCGCACATTATGACGGGACACGAGTTTTGCTCGACGATGAGATAGAACTTCCTGCCAACACAAAACTGCTTGTCACTGTGATCCGGTCACCAGATATGGAACGAGTGTCGTGGCTTAACTTTTCAGCCCAGGGACTCGCCTCTGCCTACGATGATGATGAACCGGAATATCCTGTAACGCTGATTAAGGAGCAAAACCCCGAATATGAAAGAGGGTGACATTATCTTGACACCAGTTCCACAAGCCAATGGGCAGATCAAAAATCGTCCGGCACTTTTTCTGCGAGAGATGCCGCTTTTCCACGATGTGCTTGTTTGTGGTATCGAATTTGATTATTCGGTTCATTGAGATTACTGGCAAAAACAGCTCAGCTCACGTCATGTTAGAAACCCTCACTGGTTTTCTCGATGTTTTTACGGATTGTGTTGTAGTTGAATAGGAAAGCGACTGCTCCCGAAAGACTATGGATTTCCCTGAATATTCGGGTGAGCTGAGGCAAGTGATAAATTTTTAACCGTGTCTGGGAGGCACCTTGGGTGGGGGAGTTTCAGATCAAGCACAGCATCTCAAATTGTTTTGATCGCACGGAGGTTCATGACCGGACTCTTTATGAGCCCATTAGCTTCCAAGATCATGATCGAGTCGAACCAGATCAACCAACAGCGATCCCTTCTCCTGAGCTAAAGATTGCGCGGCAGGAGTGAAGCCTATGCGGCTGAAGAAAGCATAATGGACTTTCCATTTGTCACCCTCATCTGGTAAAGAGCGCAACAGCAACGGTGTCTTGTTCTCGGTTAATTCAGTTATTACGTCACGAGCCACTTTATCCGTGCCCCATTTGCACTCGCCGATCAAAATTGAGCGGGTTTGCCAATTGATCCCCACTACATCTACTTGGACGAAGCGACTCCAGTGGCTACCCACTTGTTGAATTTCAAAGGGCAAAATGCTTTGAGTGCTTCTCTGTTGTAGCCACTCACGGCATAACTCCTCGAATGCTGTTGCTCCAACAAATGCCCGTAACTGTTCTTGAATACCTGGAAGGATGTTCTCCGGGCGATACGCCACTTCATCTCGATTCGGCGCGATGAAGCGAAAGTAGAATCGCAAGAAGGGATCCGTGATGTGATAACGGCCTAAGCGACTGGTGTTGCGTTTGTTTGGCGGAATCGTCACTGGCAAACGTCTCTCCACAAAACGAAGTTCTTGTAGTCGAGTCAGATACGCTGGCAGATGGGTTTTGCTTATTAAAGCGGCGTTTGAAATGTCATTTAGGCCATGAGCGCCGCTGCCTATTGCCTGAAGAATAGCGCGGTAAACACGAGGTTCTTGTACTTCATCGTATAACAACAAATCTGGTTCAGCCACAAAAATGCTACCTGGCGAAAGAAGTACATCGCGGATGTTGTTAGATAGAGATGCAGTTGGATTGAGCCATTCTAAATAAGCAGGCACGCCTCCCACGATAGCGTATACTGCCACGCGCTGTTCAGCGTGCCAACGCGGCAAAAATTCTTTGATGGCGGAGAAGGGCAGCGGTTGCAGATGCCATTGTCCAGTGAAACGCCCAAACAGAGGCGAGCCACGCGCCAACAAAGTTTCCATCGTGTGGACGTGAGAGCCACTCAATATCAGTATCAGCCGTGATTTCTTGAAGAGTTGATCCCATGCGTGTTGTAATGATGACAGAAAGGCCGAATCGGACTCGGCGGCATAAGTGATTTCATCAATAATGAGAATCTGTTGGCGATCTCCGACGAGGGAAACCATCGCGGTCCATACATCTGCCCACGACTCAAATGTCGCTGATTGCGCGAATGGCACGTTCAATAGACGTGCAAAGAGCTTGCGTCTCTGCAACGAAGCGGGTTCACGTTCTGCCGCCCAGTAAATGGTGGGCAAACCCGTTTCAGTTGCCCAATGACGGGCTAAGACCGTTTTTCCCACACGTCGCCGCCCGTAGAGCAATACCAGTTGAGCAACGGCAGGTTGTTTTTTATGAAGCAACGAATTCAGAAAGGCGAGTTCATCTTCTCGGTCAACGAACATTCATCTACCCTCAGTGCCATGCGCTTAAAAAATTAATACCCACACCTATTATTATAATATGCATGGGTATTGATGTAAAGCAGATCACGCCTTGTAAACGGCGATCGTCAATGTCGCCCGTGCCGTGACTCTGCAGGAGCAAACGGGAAGCACTAATTAAAACTCCGCTTGCTCACTCCTCTTTTTTCTGTGCCGCACTCTTGGCGCGTTGGAGTAAGTCGGTCATTCTGAGTCCAAAGGTAACGATCTGGTCTTCTATGAAGTGCGTCGGTGTCTTGGGCGCGTAAGTGCTGCGCGTTGTCTCGATGCTGGCGTGACCTAGATAGGTTTGAATGGTATCCATTGGCATCCCTTCATCGGCTAAATCCTGTGCGCGTTGATGCCTAAAGGCGTGTGCGCCAAATGTTTTTTTAGGTTCGCCTCTACGATTAGTGCCAAACACTTCCACGGATGCCTTGTGAACAATACAACACATCGCCATTCCATTTTTCATAACATAAAGCTCGTAACCTGCCCCCATAATCTTGATTGTAGAATCTCTGAAAATCTATCTCGATCATGGTTATTCTTCTTCATCAATCTTACTCAACGCACTCTTCACCGCACGGCGCGCGCCTGGCGTCGCATTTCGATTGTAGCCACGCACAATGGCAAAGTTTTTGTGACCGGTGATGTCCATAATGTCACCTTCTTTGGCGCCCGCTTTGAGAGCACTCGTAATAAAGCCAGAGCGAAAACTGTGCCCGGACAGATTGCTGGCTTTGATGTGGGCTTTGCGTGCATACTGTTTGACCAGAAGGGCAATGGATTGTGGAGATAAGCGGCGGTCTGACACCACTCCCCAGCGCAGAACGCGACGGAAGATCGCGCCTTTGGTAATCTTGGCTTTCCTTAGCCACGCACCATAATCTTTGACCAGGCGATGCAAAATCTCCTCGTCCACGGCAATATGTTTGACGAAGCCTTTGCCGTCCGGATCGGTCTTGCTGGCTCTCACCGTAATATGCATTTCCTTTTTGTCTATTTCGATATCCGACACGTTGAGTGCTGTCAGCTCACTGCGCCGAAAAGCTCCCATGAACATCATCCGAAAGATCAGGCGATCACGGCGACCAGTGATCGTGTTGGGAATGACGTTCAGTAGTTTCTTGAGCAGCGGCGCTTCAATCGCCGCTTTCTTTTCCGGCTTCACATGTTTATCGCGCCGGATGCCGGCGAGCGTCGCCTCTACCAAAACATGATGTGTCTCATCGGTAACATTCTGTCTCTTATGATAATACCGGATGGCTGCCAAAGTTGACATAATGGTCGAAACCTTCGCACCTTTATCAGCGAGTTCGGCGAAGTACGCCGATACGACATCGGGTGTGGAGGGTAGGGGGGTAAAACCGTGTTTCTCTGTCCAGCGTACAAATTGATTCCAGGCCGTACGATATCTGAGTATCGTTGCCGGTGACTTCTCCCGGTCGACATAGTATTTCACTTTCCTTCTTAAGTTGGCGGAGAGAGGCGCCGATAGTCCGGACGATGACGATTTGACGAGTGCGGTGATGTTCTGGCTCATATGACCTCGAAGAAAATTGGGAGTGCCTTTCCGAAGTAGCGAAAAGCACTTCTACTATTGATAACAAGCATTATCGCTAGTAGATATTTTACCACGTTTCTATCTTCGCGTCCTGTGAAATTGCTATCGAGTTGATCGGGGCAGCTCCGGCCCCTACATACTGTGCGACCTTTGAGGAACTATCCCGCATATGGGGTACACTCAAAATACGGGCAAAAATTTATCACTTCACTTAGTTTGCTTGGGCAAGCCGGTGTCAGGGATCACCAGGTTATCCTTGAATGGGGGTGGCGTTTGACTCAAATCAACGACATAATCCCCAAAGCGTCGGATATGGTGAGTGAGATATGGACTTAGAGCCGCCAAATCCTCCCAGGTGATAGGGACGCCCTCTTGACTTAACTTCACCAGCACTTGGGTCATGTCGACCACAGTCTGGAAAATCGCCGCATTCGCGACGACATCGGTGTACTTGATCCGCTTCTCCTGCTCATCCGGGTCATTCTCCGCAATCACCCCCTCCTCACCGCCAAAGGACAGCCACTTCGTAAAGCGATTGTAGGCTTCCACCTTGTTGGTCATGGCGGTAATATAGCGACGCAAATTCTCATCAGAAATGTAACGCAACAAAAACATTGTGCGCATCACGCGACCCGACTCGCGAAACGCCTGATACAGTTTGTTCTTGCGGCTGTAATTGTTCAGCTTGCGCAGCAAGGTGGAAGGCAACACCTTACCCGCTTTGATCGACAACACGACTTGCATCATATCTTGCCAGTGCGTTTCGATCAACGTCCAGTCGATGTACCCCTTATTGAAGAGCGGCATGAGGTGCTGATAGCGAGCGTCTTTGCTAGGGCGGTAGAAGATCAAATCTTTCCAGTTACGAATGCGCGGCATCAGCTTGATACCTAACAAATGCGCCAGGCCGAAGACTGGCGTCGATTGACCTTGCGTATCAGAGACCACCGTGTCTGGCTGGATGTCCGAAGTATTCTTGAGCATGCCATCGATAATGTAAATGGCCTCCCAGACGCCGCAAGCGATGAAGTGGCTGAAGAGCGCAATGTAAGTATCGGACACATGATGATACGCAATCCCGCCATAACCGCCGTAGCGGATGTGATATTCGCTCAGCAAGTTCTCCTGGTACAAGCTGAATTTTGTGCCGTCGGCAGCAGCTGTTTTCCCATCACCCCACACCGTAGGGAGACGAAAGCGGCGATAACCGCGAATGATGTCGCGCAGCGCGGCTTCGAGTTTGGCGGCGTCAATATGTCGCTTGTTGACAAACGATAATTGTTGAGCCGTCACGCGGCCACGCAGGTGAGCTGCCGTTTGAGCAGGGCCGAGATTACACCCGTACCCGAACGTGACCATGATATGCCGTTCCGTCGGCAGGTCGAGTTTAGGATCACTGCCAGAGAGCGGACCAAAGTGACGGGTCCAATTCGTGTAATGCTGAACATTGCAGAGGATCTCCAATAGCGTGCGAGCTGGCATCCGCGCTTGAAGGGCGTACTCTAGGGCGTTCAAGTTCGGCGGCGAAGGCTGACGCAGTATGCGCTTGAGAACGGGTTCGCCATCGGCGCTGATTTCCAATTGGGTGTTCAGCGGGAACGCCTCATCCACCTTATCTGCCAGTTGGGTGAGTTCGTCTTTGAGCTGCTTCACAAAATCGGCGGCGTTAGCAGCCAGTCCCAACTCGCGGCAATAGTCGGACACCTGCGGCGCGCATTCAGCCCAAGGTACAAGTTGGGCGCGGTAGTCGGCGTAGTTCTCCGAGCCTTCCACATAGAGGTCGCCCGTTTTCAGCTCGGATGCTAAATACGAGAAGACGCAGACCTCGAGATGGCGACGGTCAAGCATGAGCGTGTCGTCGCGCTGAACCGAAATGAGGCGCTGCCATTGTTCACTGGCGAAGTCGAGACGAATATCCGCTGGCAACACGTCGGCTTTGCGCTGCTCATGCGTGAGCACAAAGTTGAGGGCGGCGATCAAGGCAGTGTCTTGCGTGGTCGAATGGATGGCGAGTGAGCGTACCAGGCGAAAGAGCGTCGGTCGGTGGCTGCGATAGAAACGCCACAAGAGTGGCAAGTAATTATTGTCGTTGTAACAGGCAATCGCCGCGCACTCTTCGCGCAAGTGAGAAGCGCCGCCGCGCGCCTCTACCAAACGCTTGACCTCCTGACCCAGAGCTTTCTCGTCGGCGTGCTCTTCGGTAGCCTGCAACATTTGGTCCAGCATCGAGAGCAACGCCTCAGTGCTGCCGCGCTGGCGCTCGCGGATCAACGTCAGCTCATCCTTGGCTCGCGTGTGCAGGTGAGCGATGCGCTTGAGAAACATTTCAATCACGTTGTCGCGGGTGGCAACACGTTCCTGCTGGATAAGGCACAACAGGAGTGTGTAGCGTTTGGGTGGGGTAAAAGCGCGCATCTCATCCGCGCTAAGCGCCCGCGCCTCGGCCGCAAAGTGTCGGATCTTCGCAGGTGGAACGCTGACGAGAGGCAGGTCAACATCGCCCAACGTCCGCAACCATTCCAGTCGCTCATAGAGTTCTTGGAGATGCATGAGAGTTGCACTTTTGGGTTGTTCTTTGAGCCGTTGCCAAGTCGAGGGGCGCGAAGGAGAAGACAACAGCCCGTCCAGCCGAGTTCGGGCTTCAGGTGGGAGGCGGTTCAAGATGGTTTTAAACAGTTCGCTATTGACCTGCGTTCGCACGCGCTGTACCAGACGGTCGAGAGTACTGAAAGCTGGCAACTCGTAATGTTGCTTGGATAGCTCCGCCAACGCAACGTTGACCAAATCCGCTGGATTGACCATGACCTGTGCGGCTTGTTGCACAACAGCGCGGGCGCACGCTTGGGCGGCTTCGTCATATGGCGTTATCTTGAGGTAACGCCGAATCGCTTTCTGATAGCGGTAGAGCGAGGCGGTTGGATAGGTGAGTTTCTCATCAGGCTTGAGGGGCAAATCTAGGTAAGTGCGTACGTGGTCAATGATCGGGTTGGGAATCTCGGTTGTGCGAGGGAAATAACCGAGGCGCTGGTAGCACTTAAGCAAGATCAAGAAGCTGAGACGTGGACGGTTTCCATGTGCCAGCTGGCTCGCGAAGGTAGTCTCCGCCTGAGTCGGGGTATACACTTCGTGGAGTTCATCATTCGGGAAACGATAGGGGAGGCGGGGATAGGCGGTTCGTTCAATCGAGGTCATCGAGTTTTACCTTTCCGCACAAGAAAATCAAGATGGGTGGCAGCGAAGGCAAATGATGATAGGCGAAGATATTTGTGCCTCGCCCTTATCTATTTCGTTGAACGTAACCTTGGTGCGAAGAAAATAGAGGGATGCTCTCTCGTTGTTGTCCCGATTACTTGCCAACCGCGCTGAGAGGCAAGGGTCGCTAACCGCACATCGGGATACACGACCACCGGATGCCCAACTATTTCCAGCACAGGCGCATCCACAAATGCGTCAGTATAAAGGAATGACGAGGCGAGATCGATCCCTTGCCCGGCACCGGACAAATACTCATGAAGCCGTATGACCTTGCCCATTCCCACACTAAGCGGCGGAACAATTTGACCGGTGTAACTTCCATCCTCTTTCGCTAGCGATGTGCCTACCGCGTCATCTGCGCCCACGCGAGCGGCGATCACTTCAAGCAACGGCAGAAAAGTGCCGGAGAGCAGTATGATGCGATGCCCCTCAGCGCGATGATGGGCGATCCTCTCCCGCATTTCTGGGCGAAGATTGGGCATTATTTCTTTGTCTGTCACCCACTCCCAGATCAGCTGTGCTCGCTCTACTCGCACGCCTCTTACCAGCCAAGCCATGTTCGCTGCCCATGCCCGGTAGAAAAATTCTTCTTGGATGATCTTGGCATTTTTCAGTGGCCACAACGCAATGTGCGAAAATAAATAGGTATACAACATGGGTAGCATAAAGCGGTGCGTTTCGTGATGCCGCCGCAGTGCGCGCCAAACGTAACCGTCAAATAACGTTCCATCGAGATCGAAGAAAGCCGCCGCACGACTCATCTGTTCACCCTCACTACCGTCCGCACCGCTTCTCCCTTTCTTTCTACCAACCGTCGCAGCGCCTCGTTGATTTGCTCCAATGGCACGGTCTCCGTTACCGAACTGCTTACGTTCACTTCACCCGAAGCAACCATGCCGATAATTTTTTCGAGATCGGCGCGATGAAAACCAAGTGAGGCGATGAGTGACAACTCGCTGCCGACAAACGCTTGCAACGGGGGCAGCGTCACTCGATCCGCTCCCACGCCGACGACTACCGCTCTGCCGCCGCGCTTGAGACATTTCATCGCCGTTGTCACGGTCTCGGCGCGACCCACAAACTCTAATGCGCAATCGGCACCGACATTGCCCGTCAACGATCTCACCGACTTCGGCGCATCGGCATTGATTGGGTTGAGTGTATGATCGGCGCCAGCCTCTTGCGCCTGACGCAATGCTCCTTCAGATACATCTACGGCGATGATGGGTGCCGCCCCGCGCTGTTTAGCCCACAACACGCCGTGATGCCCCACGCCGCCGCAACCGATGACGACGACAGACTCACCCTGCTGCACGTTGCCGCGGCAGACGACGGCGTGATACGCGGTGGAGACGGCATCGGTGAGGATCGCGCCGACTTCAAACGGAATCGAATCCGATAGACGCACGAGAGTCCGCGCCGGGACGAGGAGATATTCGGCAAATGCGCCGTCGGCTTGCACGCCGAGGATGCGACTCTTTAAACACAAGGCTTCGCGCCCGCTCACGCAGGCATAACATTCGCCACAGGCGATGTTTGGAAAGACGGCAACACGATCCCCGACCTTCCATTCCGTTACACCTGCGCCAACTTCGGCGACGACTCCGGCGGCTTCGTGTCCGAGTGTGATCGGTTGAACTGCCGTGGGGATCGTGCCTTCAATCGCAATGTGCAAATCTGTCCCACACAGACCGGCGGCCTTCACGGCGATCAACACTTCACCGGGTGCGGGTGTGGGTTGGGGGATGTCTTCAATCTTGAGCGATTCGTTTGCTTTATAAAATCTTGCGGCTTTCATTTTGTTTTCTCCTCAGTCATGCCATAAATCTCCAAGCGGATCAAAACGATGCAAGGCTTCGCGCTCCGCACTATTTGGAAATGGTAATACTGCAACCTCTTGCGCCAGTTGCAAATCCCAGCCGCACGCCTCGCGCGCTTCTGTGATAGTTGACTCGTCTCCAAACACGGCGGAGAGAATCAGATCGTTGTTTAATTTTCGATACACTCCCAACTGCGTGATCACAGTATTCACTCGCGCGCCCGGCGACGTGACGTAATTTACGCGCTCGACGAATCGCTGCCGCGATTGCCGCGCAACAACAATAACTTCTGCCGCCGTCGAAGCCACGTCGTTGGCGCCGCCCGAACCCATGAGAAAGCTGCCGTCGGGCAGGCGCGTGGTGTTAAGGTTGCCGCGTCGATCTACTTGTGCAGCGCCCAACACGCCAAGACATCGTGCTTGCTCACTGCCGACGAACATCCCCATCACGGTTAACGTATCGGCGATCATCGGCGCGGAGGGAATGTTGCGGAGCGCAAACAAGAATGGATCGCCGGGCAAAGGTTGGAATCCCGTTGCGCCCACTTCTGTCAACAGCGTCACCGCGACTCCTTCGTTTCGCAATTGTGATTCGGCTAACCACGCGGCGAGATGCGCCGCGCCGAGACCGCAAAGAATCGTGCGATGACCGTGTTCACGCACAACGCGAGCGATCTCGCGCGCAGCGGCGATGATCATCGTTTCGGAAGCGGTGAGTGAGGGAGCAGGGGAGATGGGGGGCAGGGGAGTGGGGGAGAAATCTTTGAGGGCGGCGAGTCGCTCTGAGCCGAGTCGGGCAAGGTAGTCGGCATGATCACCGGGATCGAGAATCCAATGTTGAATCCATTCGGCTTGAGTCTTTTCAGAGCGAGCGGCGGCGCGGGCTTCGAGCATGAACGGGCGATCTTCAACGTAACCGCCATCGAGTCCAAAGCAACCGAGCGGGTGCGCGCCGAACGGCGCTTCACACACGGCGCGGACGGCGTGCGCCGGGATGCGCGTCATTGGCGAGTGTGAGCGAATGATGTCTGACGAAACAATTTTTTCCACAGTGACGATTGCACCCTCTTTAGCCGCCAACGCACCGAAAGAATTTCCCGCAAGTGGAAGCGGAAGAATCGTGTTGCCATCGGAGTCGGCGGCATAACCGTGAGTCAGAGTCAGATCAGGGTGAAGAGCCGGGACGAGTCCAACAGTTCCCATGGATCGAAATTGATCGCCGAGATCATTTTCAAGCGAACTGCCGATAATAGAACGAGTCGGAAGATAGGGCAGGTTCATCGCGGCGGCGAACAAGCGCAAAGTGAGAGTGAGCATTGTCCAATTCTCGACGGCGACCTTGCCGCTATTGATCGCCCGTTGAATTGCCGGGTTCGGGCCCGGCACGGGGTAGCCGTCGCCGAGAAATGCGGCGATGACTCGTTGCGCCAAACCGGCGGCGAGGAATGGGGCGGCAGAGGCCGCGCCCCCTGTGGAAAGGATCAACGTGAATCGCGGATCGCGCGCAGCGAACTGGCGAATGATCTCAAACATCGCCGCGTTAGGGAACGCCCACGATCCGCCGAAATACAAATTCATGTTGGGGCGGACAAATTGCCTCACCGCCTCGGCGAGCGCCATGACTTTCGACATCACTTGCCTTTGAATCGCGGTTTACGTTTTTCGGCGAAGGCGGCGATGCCCTCTTGCACGTCTTCACTTTGGCGCAAGGGTTCGCCCAACGTATTCTCCAAACGCAAACCGTCTGCCAACGGCAACTCCAATCCTTTCCACACTGCCATCTTCGCCGTTTGAACCGCGAGTGGCGCGTTGGCGCAAATTTTGTTCGCCATCTCGATGGCGGCGTTCATCAATTCAGTGGGCGGTGTCACTTGATTGACGAGTCCGATGCGATATGCTTCTGCCGCATTTATTTTTTTCGCGGTGAAGATCATTTCGAGCGCGATCCCCATCGGCACAACACGGGGAAGCCGTTGTGTGCCACCCGCGCCGGGGATGATGCCCCAACTTGTTTCGGTTAATCCAAACTGTGCATTCTCTGAGGCGATACGAATGTCGCACGCCAACGCCAGTTCCATCCCGCCGCCAAAACAATAACCGTTGACGGCGGCGATGATCGGTTTCCATATTTCAAGATTGCGCGTGAGCCCGCCGAGACCGGGCGATGTTTCGGCGCGATGCCGCCGTTGCAGCGGAGTCAGCGAGCGGTAAAATTCGCCGAGCGCGCGCAAGTCCGCGCCCGAGCTGAAAGATTTGTCTCCGGCTCCGGTGACAATGGACACCCATAGATCGGCGTCATCGCGGAATCGTATCCACGCTTCGATCAGTTCACGACTCAGATCGAAATCAATCGCGTTGTGAACTTCGGGGCGATCCATCGTGATGATGGCAATGTGTTGTTGCGTCTCAAATCGAATAGGCATGATTACGTCTCCGTTGGTTTGAAATAGGCGATGTCGAGAATGTGTCCGCTCCGTGACTCGGCGAACACGGCGACGACTCGCAAACCGATTTGCGGCGCGTCTGCTTCGCCGATGAAATGCGCGAGCGCGGTGTCTGCCCCGTCAAGATGAATCAAAGCGAGACCCACCCTCACCCCCGGCCCCTCTCCCGGCAGGAGAGGGGAGAGAGGCGCGAAAGCGGACACGGTTCCCGCGGGTTCGACCTCGACCCATTCGCCTGTATCCACGAAACAGCGCGGACAGAATGATCGCGCGGGGACAAGCACACGCTGGCACGCCGGGCAACGAGTCCCCCAAATTTTTTTCTCGTCACGCAGCGCGATCAGAAAACGACTCGCCGCTTCGCCTGCCGCATAATTGAATGAGAGATTGACTCCGGCGGTGACAAAGCCATTATTGTTCATTGTCTGATTGTTCATTGTTCATTGCTGTGAAGTGGATGATGTCGCTTAACGTCCCTCTTCGTTCTTCACGCCACACGGCTCGCGCGCGCATTCCGATTCGCAATTTATTTGGATCATTCTCCGCAATGTAATGATTAAGAGTCGTATCTGATCCGTCGAGTTGAATCAACGCCATGCCATAAGGCGTGGGGCGCAGCTGCCCACTGGTGGGATCGATGATTGGGGTGTGAACAATGGTGAAGGCGCGCACCGTGCCGCTATCTTTCACTTCTACCCACTCGCGCAATTCAGCGTAGCAGTTGCCGCACACAGGTCGCGGCGGCAGATAGACTCGCCGACAAACGGGACAACGCAAGCCGAGCAGTCGCCGTTCATCACGCAACGCGCGAATGAACTCGGCAAAATACCAACTCGTGCCGTAGCGCCACGAGAGAGTCATGGTGTGGGAGACGCGCAATAGTTCAGTCATCAGTCATCAGCCAGTGCTCAAGATGATCACATCGCTCCACGCATACACGCCGTAGCCGGTGGCAAGCGCGAGGCGAGCATCGGGGACTTGATGATCACCGGCGCGCCCCATCACTTGCATCGCCGCTTCCGCGACACGAATCACGCCAGATGCGCCAACAGGATTTGTCGAGAGAACGCCGCCCGAAGGATTTACCGGCAACTCGCCATTCATCTCGGTGATGCCGTCGTCAATCAACCGTCCCGCTTCACCTTCGGCGCAAAAGCCTAACGCTTCATACCACGCCAACTCGGCGTAGCTCACCGGCTCGTAAATTTCGGCGACATCAATTTCCTTTAATGGCTCGGTGATGCCGACTTGTTGATATGCTTCGCGCGCCGCGTCGCGCAGAGTCCGCATCGTCACGAGTCGGCGATCCAGATCGCCGATGTAGGGTTGATCGTGGCGCGTGACGGCGGCGCGCACCCACGCCGGGCGCGGGCAAAGTTTCGGGGCGCGATCTTCGGCGGCGTAGATCACGGCGCACGCCCCATCGGATTGCGGGCACATATCAAGAAGATGAATCGGATCAGCCAACATCCGCGACTCCAAAACTTTCTCTACGGTGATACCGTCCATTTGCAAATGAGCGTAAGGATTCCTCGCCGCGTTGCGCCGCGCCTTCACCGCTACTTTCGCCGCCTGCTGCGGTGTGACGCCGCGCTCGGCGACATACTGCGAAATTGACAGCGCGAAATTTCCCACCGCGCCCGAAGCTACGTTGCGATCCCAAAGTGGATCGGTCAACGCCATGCCGGTTTGAGTTGCGCCTTCGGAATGTTTCTCCCATCCAACGACAAGCACAATGTCAAATAATCCTGAAGCGCATTGATGATAACCGGCGATGCAAGCCGATGTCCCCGAGGTGCCACCCGTAGCGATCTTCATCACCGGCTTGCGATAACCACCCGCCCCTTCACCGACCCACATCTCTGGCAGCGCGCGCCCTTCAAATAATTCCATATTGGAAAGCACAACGGCATCCACATCGTGGATCGTGATACCGGCATCAGCCAACGCGCGAGTTGTGGCTTCGCGCACGAGTTCAGATTGTGTCACGTCGTCGCGCGCTTTCGTGTGTTTCGTCTGCCCGGTGCCGATGACGGCGACTCGTTTCATCGCCTCACCACCACGACTACTTGACCTTGCCCGCACGGACCCCAACAACCATGCGCGAGCGCCGTCCCCGTTTCTTTTCGCAAGCGAAGGACAACTTCGATCAAACGATCCAGCCCGGCGACAAACGGCGGAACGCCGCGCGCCGAGACTTCCGAAGTCTCAAAGACTTCGGAAGTCTTCCCAAAAAGCACGGAAGCCCACAACTTGCGTTGATAATCAAACTGATCGGAGAGTTCGACAAAAGTGATATCGCGTTTGGGATCATCAATGTCTGCCAGAGTGTAAGCGCGGCGGGCAGCTTCGCGGAGGGCGGGGGAGTCGGTTAAATCTCGATCACCAAGATAATGTTCGTCAAGCGCCCAACCCATTCCAATTAAATGAGGAGCGGGAACTGATGAAGGGCGAGACAGGATGATGGCGGCGGCGCCATCCGCTATGGGGCAGGGACGTAGAGGGGCGAGGGAGAGGGTAGAAGCCTGTAAAGCGGAGGTGGCGACATCGTCGAGTCCGAGTGGTTGTTGAAAGATCGGGTCATAACTCCAGTTCGTGATTCCATGAGGATCACCCATCGACGCTTTGCAATGAGCGACGACGAGAACGACGTTGTAGGCTCCAGCGAGAATGGACATTGCGCCGTGACAGGCAGCCAAAAGTCCATCGCCAGCCACCCGCGCCTCGGGCTGCATCACCGCGCCAACCACTTCGGTGATGGCGACATTCGAGGCGGTCAACCCATCCCATAAATCCGCCGAAGCCGTGACGCGGGCATTCACATCTTTCATCGTCAACCCGGCGTCAGCGAGTGCAGCTTGCACCGCGTGATGAACCATCTCCGGAATCGAGATGTCGGGTTTTGGATTGTAATCTGTCCGTCCAACGCCCAAAATATTTATCGGCTGCATTTCCCGCTTGACTCCGATAAAATATGAATTATACTCATATAGTGAATATAATTCATATTATTGGTTTTCGCAAGTGACATTCACAACGATTACCCTCCAACGAAACAATTTTGTCGCTCGCCTCACGCTTAACCGACCTGAGACGTTGAACGCGATCAATGGCGCGATGCTTGAGGAGATTCGTGCCGCGCTGAAAGAGATCGCGGGTGACGATTCGGTTCGCGTGGTGGTAATCGACTCGGCTTCAGCGCGCGCTTTCAGCGCGGGAATTGATGTGGCTTACGTTAAAGACCTTGATGCGTGGGGGGCGAGGCGAATCGGTCAAGAATTACACGCGACCTTTGGAGCGATTCGCGTTTTAGAAAAACCGGTCATCGCGCAAATTGATGGATTGTGTTTAGGCGCGGGGCTCGAGTTAGCGATCTCGTGCGATCTGCTCATCGCCTCTGATCGATCACAATTTGGGCTGCCGAATATCAAGCGCGGCATTCCGGCGATTGTGGAAGCCGCCATTCTGCCGCAAGCCATAGGCATTGTTAACACGCGCGAGTTGGCTTTTACGGGACGCAACTGGGACGCGGCAAAAGCGGAACGGCGCGGACTCGTGAACGCGGTTGTGCCTGCCGACGAACTCGCCGCCGAAGTGAATCGGTGGGCAGAAGAATTAGCCGCTTTCAGTCCGCGTGCGCTCGCGGCGCAGAAGGACATTATTCATAAATGGATGACGACTGATCTGGAGTCGGCGATTGATTTCTCGATCAACACGGTTGGACTCAATTGGACGACGCTCGATCAGCGCGAGGGGATGGAATCGTTTTTGCAAAAGCGCAAAGCGAAGTTCAGCGGCGAATGATGGATAAGTTAATCGTCACTGCCGCGCTGACCGGCGCGCAACAGGGGAAAGAGGCGAATCCGAATCTGCCGGAGCAGCCGGATGAGATTATTCAACAAGCGATTGAATGTTGGCGGGCGGGCGCGGCTGTCGTTCACATCCACGCACGGGATGAGCGCGGCAAGGCGACATCAGATGTGAAAATCTTTCGCCGCATCGTCGAGGGGATTCGCGCCGCGGGATGTGATGTGGTGATCAATTTGACGACGGGCGGGGCGATTGCCGGATTGTCACTGGCTGAACGAATCGCTATTGTGCCGCAGCTCAAACCGGAGATCGCTTCGTTCAGTGTCGGGGCAACAATGGTGGGGCGATACGACGTTGAGAAGAAAAAATGGGCGCGCGATTTCACGATGCCGATCTCCTACGCCGACATGGAAACGATTGCGCGAACGATGTTGGACAACGGCGTGAGACCGGAACTGGAAGTATACGACGCCGGGATGTTGAACAATGTGACGATCTTGCGTGAGCAGGGCTGGTTGTCGGATCCGCTCTGGATTAATTTTGTGATGGGCATCCCCGGTCAAGTAACGACAACCACGCCAAAGAATCTTTTGCATCTCGCAGAAAGTTTGCCGCCCAAGGCAATGTGGTTGGTGAGCGCAATCGGCGGGCGGGCGCATTGGGCGATGGCGGCGATGACAATAGCGATGGGCGGTCACGTCCGCACCGGACTCGAAGACAATGTGTATCTTGAGCGCGGCGTGCTGGCGGGCGGCAACGCGCCGATGGTCGAGAAGATGATTCGCTTGGCGCGAGAGATTGGGCGAGAGGTGGCAACGGCGGATGAAACGCGAGAGACGTTAAATCTGAGACGCAATGGACACGATTGAAGTTAAGTTTCCGGTGCGCTACTCCGAGTGCGATCCATTGGGCATTGCCCATCATTCGAGTTACGTAATCTGGTTCGAGGAGGCACGGCACGAATACCGGCGGCGGCACCCAGCGGATTACGACCAGTTAGCCGAGGAGGGGGTGTTCATGCCATTAGCTGAATTGCATGTGCGTTACCGCGCTCCGGCGCGATTTGGTGATGTCATCACTGTGCGCTCGTGGATGTCTGAAGTGAGAAGCCGCCGCGCGACGTTCTATCACGAAGTGCGGCACGGCGGAACGGAAGAAGTATTAGCCGAGGGCGAGACGGTGCATATCTGCTTTGACGTGAAGACGATGGAACTTAAAAAGATTCCGCCGAGAGTGAGGGGGTTGTTGGAACGGTATCTCAAAATCCAAAATCCCAAACCTCAAATTCCAAAGGATGGTTGAACATGGAGAGTGTGTATTTCAATGATGAGCATGAGTTCTTTCGCAAAACGTTACGGACGTTTGTCGAAAAAGAACTACGCCCGCAGGCCGACGAATGGGAAGAGGCGGGAATGTTTCCGACAGAACTCTTCCGCACATTCGGCAAACTCGGTTATCTCGGTTTGCGGTTTCCGGAAGAATACGGCGGTCAGGGATTGGATTATTGGCACACCGTGATCTTGTGCGAAGAACTTGTGCGCTGCCATAGTCTCGGTCTCGGCGTGGGGTTGTTAGTGCAAACCGAGATGGCGACTTCGGTCATAGATAAATATGGAACGCCGCAACAGAAGCGAGAATTTCTCGCGCCTGCTATTGCGGGAGAGAAGATCGCCGCATTGGGCATCACCGAACCCAATCACGGTTCCAATGTTGCCGGGCTTCGCACACGGGCGCGGCGCGAAAACGGCGATTGGGTCATCAACGGATCGAAGACGTTTATCTCCAACGGCGCGCGGGCGAATTTTGTTACGCTGGCGGCGCGCACTGAGGGCGAAGGCGCGCGAGGCGTGAGCGTGATTCTTGTGCCGACGGATGCGAAAGGTTTCAGCGTGGGGCGCGCCTTGAAGAAGATGGGCACACACTCGTCTGATCTCGCCGAACTTTTTTTTGACGATGTGCGTGTGCCTCTTGATAATCTTGTCGGCGAGGAGGGGCGGGGGTTCTCTTACATCATGGAACTTTTTCAGGGTGAACGATTGGTGTTGGCTTCATTTGCCAACGGCATTATGCAAGTGCTGTGGGAAGAGGCGATGAAGTATGGTCACGCGCGCGAAGTGTTCGGGCAGCCTATCGTGCAGCATCAAGCGTGGCGGCATCGCTTGGCTGATCTGTTGACGCAGATGGAAGCTGCGCGGCAATTGACCTACTTCGCTTGTGATCGACTCAATCGCAAACTTCCGGCGCAAAAAGAAGTCTCAATGGCGAAGCTCTATGGGTGTGAACTCGTCAAGCGCGTTGCCGAAACTGTGTTGCAGCTTCACGGCGGCTACGGCTACATGGAAGAGTATCCGGTGTGCCGCTTTTATCGTGACGTGGCGGCATTTGGCATCGGCGCGGGGACGAGTGAAGTGATGCGGGAAATCATCGCGAAAGAGGCGATCGGCTGATTGCGGATTGCTGATCGCAGATCGTGGAAACTTTCGCGGTCTCTGTTCTGCGACTCGCAAGGGAGAATTGAATGGCTGAATCCGAAATCCGAAATCCGAAACCTGTACTGAGCGAAGTCGAAGTATCTGAAATTGGCGCGATTGATGCTTGGGCATCGTGCATTACGCCCGAGGCGGCGAAGCAGTGGCCGGATTCGTTCCGGCATGTGTTCGCTCGTTATCGCGCGCCGGTTGGAATTATGGAAGGGATGAGCATCGAGACGATGCTGGCTGAGATGGATGAAGCCGGGGTGGAGATGTCCGTGTTGTCGGCTTTCGTCTACGAAGGCGTGCAGGTGACTAACGATATGGTGGCGGCGTGGGTGCGGCAGTATCCAAAAAAATTTGTGGGATGTGGAACAGTGGACCCGCGCGGCAAGCCGATGAAAGTGTTGGATGAGATCAAACGGATGGTGAACGATCTCGGGCTGATCGCCTTGCGGCTCGAACCGTACGCCTACGGCGATGGTGTGCGGGGGCTGCCGCCAACCGAGCGCGCCTACTGGCCGATCTACGCCAAGTGCTGCGAGTTGAACATTCCGGTAGCACTTCAAGTGGGACATACGGGTCCGTTACTTCCCTCGGAAGCGGGTCGCCCGATCTATCTTGATGAAGTGGCGCTGGCGTTTCCCGATCTCAAAATTATCGGCGCGCATTTGGGGCAGCCGTGGCACGAGGAGATGATGATCCTCGCCTGGAAACATCCCAACGTTTACATTGATACGTCGGCGCGACCGGCGAAACGTTGGCCTGAATCGTTTGTGGAATTTACGCGCGGCTGGGGGCAGGACAAAGTGCTGTGGGCGACGGATTACCCGCTCATCTCGTTTAAACGATGTCTGGAGGATGTGGAGTCGTTGGGGCTGGAGATCGAGGTGAAGCGGAAGTTGATAAGGGAGAACGCTATGCATGTATTTGGAATACAGGCGGCGTGAATGGATGCTCGACGCGTGTTGATTGTCGGCGCCGGCTTGATGGGCGGCGGCATCGCGCAAGTGGCGGCGCTGGCTGACTATCGTGTCACTCTGCGTGACGTGAGTCAACAGATGCTCGACAAAGCCATGACCAACATCGCCTGGTCACTGGGTAAGTTTGTGGAGAAGGGGCAGATCACAGCCGAAGCGCGTGAGGCGGCGTTGGGCAGACTTGGCACCACGCTGACACTGGATGCTGCCGCCGAGTCCGACTTCGTTATTGAGGCGATCTTTGAGAATAAGACGTTGAAGCAGGATGTCTTTCGCGAACTGGATCGCCTCTGCCCGGCTCACACCATTATGGCTAGCAACACCTCAGCTATTCCCGTCACCGAACTTGCCAAAGTGACCAACCGCCCCGACCGCGTTGTGGGCACTCACTTCTTCAGTCCGGTGCCGCTGATGCCTCTGTGCGAATTAGTGCGTGGACTAGAAACCTCGGATGAAACGTTGGCGGCGGCGAAAGCCTTTGTGGAGAGCCTGGGCAAGGAGACCGTCACCGTCAAAAGGGACGTGGCTGGCTTCGCGCTCAATCGGATTAACATTCCCAGCAGCGTCGAGGCCATCCGTCTGGTCGAGGCAGGAGTCATCACGCCTGAAGAGGTGGACAAAGGTATGCGTCTGGGGATGGGCCGGCGCATGGGACCTTTCGAGACGATGGACATGACCGGGCTGGACGTGACCCTGGGTGCCATGTTGGCAATCTACGAAGAGACGAAAGACCCTCGCTTCTGGCCTCCAGACCTGTTGCGGCGCAAGGTGGCTGCCGGACATCTTGGGCGGAAGGTCGGACAGGGATGGTATGTGTATAAGGAAAAAAGAGCTGAAGTGAATTTGGTCCAATCCGTTAACGAAAGACACTGAGTAAGGAGGACTTACCCATGCAAACAAACATCGGACTGTTCTTAGCCAAGCGCGCCCGGCTGGAACCGAACAAGATCGGACTGATCTTCGAAGGGCGCGAGATCACTTATAAAGAATGGAATGAGCGCGCCAACCGTGCCGCCAATGCTTTTGCCGGACTCGGAGTGAAAGCCGGTGATCGCGTGGGCTTGCTGATGATGAACTCGCCGGAGTTTCTCGAATGTTTCTTCGCCCTCGCCCGAATCGGCGCAATCGTCGTGCCGCTCAACTGGCGATTAGCCCCGCCGGAGATTGCCTTCATCGCCAAAGACGCCGGCCTCAGTGCATTAGTCTACGGGACGGAATACGCGCCAGTTGTGGCGGGCATACGCGGCGATCTTACGATGCACACTTACGTCGCCGTTGGCGGCGAAGCGCTGAGCGGCGATCATAGTTACGCTTCGCTGCTCGCTAAAGCCTCGGCGGAGCAACCTCAACCCAGCGGCGCGGGCGATGATCCGTTGGTCATCATGTTCACTGCCGGGACAACGGGCAGACCGAAAGGCGCGGTTCTGACGCACAACAATTTGTTTTACGACTCTTGCACCGTCTCGCACAGCCTCGATTGGCGCACGGGTGATCGCGTGCTTGTCGCGTTGCCACTCTTTCACATCGGCGCGTTGATCTACGTTGTGATCAACACGCACGTTGGCTCGACGACGGTGTTGATGAAGGCGTTTGATCCGGGCGGCTTCCTCAAGACGGTGCAAGATCACAAAGTCAATTCGTTCCTCGCCGTTCCGGCGATGCTTAACTTCATGCTGCAAGTGCCGACGTTTAAAGATTTTGATCTCTCATCAGTACGCTGGGCGTTGTGCGGCACCGCGCCCGTTCCCGTGCCGCTGATTCAAGCGTGGGCGCAGCGCGGCATCGCCATTCAACAAGTTTACGGACTCACCGAATGTACCGGCGGCGCGGCAGTGCTTGGACCAGATCGCGCGTTGGCGAAAGCAGGGTCAACCGGCTTGCCGATGTTCCATACCGACATCCGCGTGATAGACGCCGACGGAAAGGACACGACGCCCGGCGAAGTTGGCGAGATCATCATTCGCGGTCCTCATGTGATGCGCGAGTATTGGAACAACCCGCAGGCAACTGCCGACATGGTGAAAGACGGTTGGCTCTACAGCGGCGATCTCGGCAAAGTAGACGAGGAAAATTATCTCTACATCGTCGAACGCAAGAAAGACATGATCATCTCCGGCGGCGAGAATATTTATCCGGCAGAGATCGAGAATGTGTTGGTTGCACTGCCGCAGATCGCCGAAGTCGCCGTGATCGGCGTCCCCGATAAAGAGTGGGGCGAGGCGGTGCGCGCGGTGGCGCGACTCAAAGAGGGGCAATCGCTCACGCTCGATGACGTAGTCACGCATTGCACCGGCAAACTTGGCAAATATAAAATTCCGAAGAAACTCGTCATCACCGATCAACCCTTGCCGCGCAACCCGACGGGGAAGGTGCTGAAGAGAGTTTTAAGGGAAAAGATGGCGGGTGAAGAATGAACAATGAGGCAATGAACATGGGTTACAACACACTGAAACTTGAAACGGATAACGCGGTTGCGCGGTTGACGTTGAATCGTCCCGAACGCGCGAACTCGATGACGATGGAGATGGGGCGCGAACTCGCCGCGGCAGTCAAGGCGATTCGCGCCGCCTCTCATGTTCGCGTGGTTGTGTTAAGCGGCGCGGGCAAACATTTTTGCGCGGGCGCGGATATGGCAGAGTTCGAGCGATTACACTCGTCGCCGCCCGACGAAGTGGAAGCCGCCGTGCGCGCCTTTCTCGAAGCCATCGGCGAAATGTATCGCTTGCCGATTCCGGTGATTGCCCGGATCAACGGCGATGCTTTTGGCGGTGGAGTGGGGCTGGCGTTGGCGTGTGATCTGCGCGTGATGGTGACGAACGCGCGGATGGGTTTTGCTTTTTCGCGCGTCGGACTCGCCGGCGCGGACGCCGGCGTGACGTATTTTTTGCCGCGCATTGTCGGACCGGCGCGAGCGATGGAAATTTTATTAATGGGAACGGTGTTTGATGGCGAGGCGGCGGCGCAGGAGGGTCTCGTTTCTCGCGTTGCCGCGCCTGATGAATTAGATCGCCTCACCGATGAGTTGGCGGCGAAACTGGCGGCGGGTCCGCCCATCGCCATCCGCTTTACCAAAGAGGGTGTGATCGAAAGTTTGGCGCGATCACTCACCGCAGAATTTGATTTTGAGGCGCGGGCGCAAACTACGTGCATGATGAGCGCCGATCACAAAGAGGGTGTGAAAGCGTTCATGGAGAAGCGCGCGCCGAGGTTTGTGGGGAAGTAGAAAAAGGCGGACGGATGGAGATTCACCGTATCCCGTTTCTTGAAGAATGGGGATTTCAGGTAGAGAGTGCGGCAGAGGGCCGTTGCCGCTGCTTGCTTGAAATCAGACCGACGGTTATCAATCCGTACGGTTCAGTGCACGGCGGCATTACGTTCACGCTGGCGGATACGGGGATGGGCATCGCGGTATTTACTTTGCTGGCGCCCGGCGAAAGAACGACGACGGTTGAAGGTTCGATACGTTATCTACGTCAGGCGTTGACGGGACGACTCATTGCCGAGTCGCGCGTCATTCGCCGCAGCAATCACTTTGCCATTACGGAAGCGGAAGTGTTCGACGAAGCCGGTGAGTTATTGTCCGTGTCCGGAGGTTCGTACTATATCTCACGGAGTAAAACCTGATGAATTTCGCATTGACCGAAGAACAAGAAACGTTCCGCCGCACGGTGCGGGTGTTTGCCGAAAAAGAGATCGCGCCTATCGCCGCCGAGTGTGATGAGTCAAATGTGTATCCCGTTGAATTGTTGAAGCGAATGGCTGACCTCGGCTATCTTGGACTCAAATTTTCGTCAGACTATGGCGGCGGCGATGGCGGCAATCGGCGCCGCGGCCGGGTCCGACAATGCCAACAA
>Ga0082335_1003438_pt1 | contig 26071 bp, 23 predicted proteins | sample Subgrocontami58m_FD_72375 | JGI IMG/M metagenome (GOLD analysis project Ga0082335, IMG submission 72375) | Subsurface groundwater microbial communities from S. Glens Falls, New York, USA - GMW37 contaminated, 5.8 m (SPADES assembly) (version 2) ...
CTCGTCTTCCACCTCGCCGCCGAGGTCGGCGGCATCGGCGCCAACCGCGCCAACCCCGGCCGCTACTGGTACGCGAACCTGATGATGGGCGCGCACGTGCTCGAGCAGTGCCGCCTGCACGGCGTCGGCAAGCTCGTCCTCGCCGGCACGATCTGCTCGTACCCGAAGCTCGCCCCCGTGCCCTTCCACGAGGACGACCTCTGGAACGGCTACCCGGAGGAGACGAACGCGCCGTACGGCGTCGCGAAGAAAGCGTTGCTCGTCGGCGCGCAGGCCTACCGCGAGCAGTACGGGCTGAACGCGGTCTACCTGCTGCCGGTCAACCTCTACGGCCCGCGCGACAACTTCGACCTCGAGACGTCGCACGTGATCCCGGCGCTGATTCGCAAGATGGTCGAGGCGCAGGCCCGCGGCGAGCGCGAGGTCGTGCTCTGGGGCGACGGCTCGCCGACGCGGGAGTTCCTCTACGTCGAGGACTGCGCCGAGGGGCTGCTGCTCGCGGCGCAGCATTACGACGGGCCCGAGCCCGTGAACCTCGGCACGGGCGAGGAGATCGCGATCCGCGACCTCGCCGGGCTCATCGCCGAGGCGACCGGCTACGAGGGTGAAGTCAGCTGGGACAGGACGAGGCCGAACGGGCAGCCGCGGCGGCAGCTCGACACGTCGCGCGCGGCAGAGCGCTTCGGCTTCCGCGCGCACATCGGCCTGCGCGAGGGGATCGAGCGCACCGTGGCCTGGTACCGCTCGGCGGCGCCGGCATATGCGGCTTCCTGACGCGCGCCGCCGCGTTGCGGCATTCGGGACATGGCTCGACGGGAGACCGGGCTGGCAGGTGCTCGGCCCTCTGCTCGTCGTCCAGTGGGTCGCGGTGGCCGCGCTCGCGCTCTCGGTCCGCCACAACGGCTGGCTCTTCTACCAGGGCGGCGACCAGACCTGGCTCTACAGCACCGCCTACTCCCTCAGCCTCGGCGACATCCCCGTGAGCTACGTCGGCTACGGGTGGTCGTACCTGCTCGCTCCGATCGCGTGGGTGGCGGGCCCTAGCTTCCTGGCGGCGCTGCCCGGCATCGTCTTCTTCCAGCAGCTGGTGCTGGTGCCGATTGCCCTCCTGAGCGTCTACGGCATCCTGGCGAGCCTCGGGGGCAGGCGGCTTGGATACTTCGGTGTAGCGGTGTGGATCGCCGCGCCCTTCCTGGCCATTCCGCTGTTCGAGCAGCGCTATCACGAGCGCTACGTCGAGCAGTTCCTGCCACAGGCGTTGGGCCTCACCGGCATGGCGGACTTCCCGTCGATGGTCCTGCTGCTCGCGGCGTCGTGCCTCGTGCTCCGCTCCCTCGATACGCGCGACGAGCTCGAGATCGCGCTCGCAGGCCTGCTCGCCGGCTTCGCGATCGGCGCCAAGCCTGCGAACGCAGTCTTCCTGGCGGCTCCGTTCCTCGCCCTGGCGCTCGCGCGCAGGAGGACGGCGCTCGTGGTCCTCGCACTCGCCCTCGTACCCGCGGCCGCAACGCTCGCGCTCTGGAAGTTCAGCGGTCTGGGCACCTTGCCCGTCCTGAACAGCGGCGGCGGGACACCCGGGGCCGGCGGAGGAGGCGGCCTTCCTGGCGTGTCTCTCCCCGCCGGTCTCGACCGCTACATCCGAATCGACTGGAGCAGGGTCGGGAGCGAGCTCGATCAGGTTCGCGAGTACTTCTACTCGGTTCGGTTCCTCGAATGGCTGCCGCTGGCCGGCGTTCTGGCCTTCGCCCGCCGCTCGATTCCGAAAGCGGCGTTCCTCGCAACCTGGCTCTTTGCCTTCCTTATCGTCAAAGGGTTGTCCGATGTGGCGAGCGTCGAATCTGGCTCGACCTGGCGGCTGATCATGCCAGGCTTTCCGCCGCTGCTGCTCTCCGCGGCAGCACTTCCGCTGCTGCTGGCGCGAAGGCGCCGCGCAGGGCCTGCCGTCGCTCCGCTGTTCCGGGGACGAGGCCGGCTGGCTGCCTTCGTGGCGTCCGCCGCCGTGCTCGCCCTCGGGCCGGCCGTCCTGATCGCAGGCGGCGGGGCCGCGGGCCCGCGGATCCTCTGGCACTTCACCGAGTACACGTTGATCCCCGCCGATCTCTCATGGCAGCCCCGTCTTGACCCTCGGGACGGCACCGTCCAGCTGACCTGGCCGCAGCCCGGCGCGAGCGCTGCTCACGTCTACTACGTCGTCTTCCGCGTCCTTCGCGAAACCGACGTCCGCTGCAAGTTGCGAGGCGACTCGCAGAGCTCGTGCATCTTCGACACGGATCAGGCGTTCGTCACGCGCGCACGGACGCTCACCGACCACCCCCCGGACGGAACCTGGACCTACCGGATCGGGCTGGCAGCGAACTGGCGCGATCTCGCCAACTTCGGCGACGTCCTGCTGGTCAGCGCTCCGGTCACGGTGAACGTCCCCCCTCTTCGCTGAGCCCAGACGACGCGGGGAGTTCGGCGCCGGCGAACGCGTCGGACTGCATACGAGGATCGAACGCACGGTCGCTTGGTACCGTGCGGACGTGAATGCCGCTGCCCTCTAGGCTTCTCCCCGGCCCGCTGCGGCCCCTCTCGGGACCGCTGACGCTCTACCGCGCGGCCGTGTACGGCCTCATAGCCCTCACGGCCGCGCTTGCACTGTGGAACGCGTACGCCGTGCCCGGTCACCAGGGCTACGACAACGAGCAGAACGTCCACTACGCACACGACCTCGTGCACGAGCTCCAGTTCGGAGACCCGAGCGACCCGCACCAGAACTCGTACAAGCCCCCGGGCTTCTACCTCCTCGCCGGCTCGCTCATGGTTCTCGGCGAGCAGGCCCACCTGAAGGATGAGAGAAGCGTCGTCCAGTTCACGAATGCTCTCCTCGTCGTCGCGACACTCGTGCTCGTACTCCTGCTCGCACGGACGATCTGGCCGGAGCGCCGGTCACTCCACCTCACAGCAGGTGCGTTCCTCGTCTTCATGCCTCTCACGCTCAAGACGGCTGCGATGTTCCACCCGGGCACACTCGAGATGTTCCTCACCGCGCTCGCTCTCCTCCTCGTTGCCCGGATGCTCGCGCAGCGACGCTTCACCTGGCGAGCGTCGCTGGCCCTGCTCGCCGTCTCGGGGGCGAGCATCTCGGTCATGGCGGCCGGCATGTGGACGTACGCTGCGGTCGTCGTGGCGCTGCTCGTCGCAGGGCTGGGTCGCTACGCGACGTGGCGAGAGCTCGCAGCGCCGCTTGGACTTCTCGTGGGAGTGGCGATGCTCGTAGCACTCCCCCTGTACCTCCGCCCGAATGCCCCGCGGACCGTCCCGCTCCTAGCCGGCGGGGGATCCAACATGCACGGAGGGTTCTTCACGCACAGGCCGCTCGACTTCTACACCAACCTCGGCATCCCACAGGTCGTGACTGCGCCCATGCGCCCGAACTACGCCAACAAGCTGCTCCCGACTGCGTACACCGAGACGTGGGGGGATTACTTCGGCATCTGGGCGTGGGCCGCCGAGACCCCTCCGGACGGCGCCGTCACGAGGAAGCTGCAACAGCAGAGCTGGATCGGCCTTCTCCCCACGCTGCTCGGCATCGCCGGCTGGGCGGTGCTGACCCTTGCGGCGGTGCGCCTGACGGTGCGCCGGCGCCTAGAACACACCGCGACGCTCGTACCCGCGCTGGCGCTGACGGCGATCGCTTGGGCGGGCTTCCTCTACTACGTCTCCCAGTTCAACTCGTTCGACGGCGACACCTTGAAGGGCACGTTCATGCTGAGCGCGGTGCCCGCATGGGCACTCGTCTTCGCGTACGCCGTCGACCGCGTCCGCCGGATTCCTGTGATCGGCATCGCGATCGTTTTCGTGCTCGTCGGAAGCGCTCTCCTCAGCCTTCCGTTCCTGGCGTTCCAATTTCCTCTCTGGGGCTTTTCTTAGAGGCCTGCTCGAGCAGCGCGAGCCGCTGGGCGAGGATCGTGCTCTGATCGGAGAGCTTCGAGATCACCGTCGAGTAGTGGAGCAGGACGACGAGGATGAAGAGCGTGGCGACGGCGAAGAGCACCGCCGGCGGGTAGCCCGTGACACCGACCCAGCCGGCGATCGTGTTCAGCCCGTCGCGCCAGGCCGAGAGCACGAGCAGGACGACACCTGTGAGCAGCCAGAGCAGTGCGTACCGCTCGCGCAGGCGGCGGCTACGGATCAGTTCGAGCACGACGAGGATGAGCAGGATCGAAGCGATCGAGGCGACGATCGAGATCCGAAGCGGAGTCATGCCTCTCCCTCCTCCAGCGGGACAGCCTTGCGGCGGAAGACGCCGACGAGCAGCGCCAGCGTCACCTTGACCGCGTAGTAGAGCGAGCGCAGCGCCGTGATGTGCGAGGTGCCGTGCTCGCGTTCGCGCATCTGCACGGCCACCTCCTTCAGGCGAAGGCGGTGCTTGAAGACCATCACCGTCGCCTCCACCTCGGGGTAATCGTGCGGGTAGTCGGCTGCGAAGAGGCGGATGCCGAGCCGGTTGACCGCCTGAAAGCCCGATGTCGTATCGGTCACGCGTTGCCGCGTCAGCAGCGAGACGAGGCGCGCGAACCAGGCGATCCCGGCGCGGCGCGCGAACGGCGGCCTGTAGGTGGAGCTCCCGTCGGCGAAACGGGAGCCGACGACGATGTCGGCCTCCCCGGCGGCCAGCGGGCCGAGCAGCTTCGGCAGCTCCTGCGGATCGTGCTGGCCGTCGCCGTCGAGCCGGACGGCAACCTCATAGCCGTGCTCGAGCGCGTACTTGAAGCCGGTCTGCACGGCGCCCCCGATGCCGAGGTTGAAGGGCAGCCGGACGACCGCTGCGCCGGCCGCGGCTGCAAGCTCGGCCGTGCGGTCGGTCGAGCCGTCGTCCACGACGACGACGTCGACGCCGGGGTCGAAGGCCCGCAGCTCGGCGATCACGCCGGCGATCGCGCCCGCCTCGTTGCGGGCCGGGACGATCGCGATCCGGCGCGGCTCAGCCACGGATGCCTGCCGGCACACCGACTCCGAGCAGCTCGAGCAGCTGCCGCGCCCGGTGCGCGTACGTGTGCTCGTCGAGCACACGCTCGCGCGCCCGCTGCCCCATCGCCTCGGCCTCGCCGGGATCGGCGAGCAGCGAGCGGTACGCCGCGAGCGCCTCCTCCGCGCTCTCGACGACCATGAGCTCGCGCCCGGGCTCGAACCACCGCTCGATCCCGAGATAGGGGTTGGAGACGATCGCGGCGCCGGCGGCGGCGAGCTCGAAGGGGCGCGCGGTCGCCGAGGCGAACACGGTCGCGTGCGAGCGGCGCGTGATGTTGAGGTTCACCCGCGCCTCGGAGATCGCGTGCGAGAAGACGTTGAACGGGACGTCGCCGACCTGCCGGGCGAGGCCCGTATCGCCCTGGAAGTCGCGTCCGCCGAGTGCGAAGTCGACCTCCGGTGCGGCTCGGCTCGGCTCGCCCACCATCGCCTCCATCCAGTCGCGCCGGAACTTGTCGCCGTAGCCGTAGAAGAAGACGTCCATCGTCTTCTCCACCGGCATGGGCCGGAAGAACTCGGGGTCGGCGCCCCAGAAGATCGCCTCAGCACGACGGGCGCCCAGCTCCCGCAGCCGCTCGAGGCCGCCCTCCGAGTTCGAGACGACGAGGTCGTACTCCGACGGATCGGCGCCGTGGTAGTAGTTGAAGCCCGTGTCCATGCCGCCGAACTCCGGCAGGCTCATCGGCACGTCGCCGTCGTAGAAGACGACGGGGATCCCGAAGCGCTCGCGCAGGTGCGTGGGGATGCCGCGCAGGTGGGCCATCGGCACGGTGAAGACGACGACCGCGTCGGGCCGCTCGGCCTCGACGAGACGCTCGAGGTGCCGCTTCCAGCGAGGCGTGACGAGGCGCCAGATCGTCTCGCGGGTGAGGCGGTCGAGGCGCGAGTCCTCCGGGGAGTCCTCGGCGCGGCGCAGGTAGCGGTCGCCCCTGGCGCGCGCGAGCACCCCGCGCACCGCCGCGTAGCTCTCCCCTTCCCGGTAGGTCGGGTTCGGCGCCGTCCGCCACCAGGGCGACTCGACCGGCCGCCCGCGATAGGGCGTCACGAGCAGATCGGCTCCTGCCTCGTACAGACCCTTCCAGAGCTGCCACCAGGCCGGCGTGCAGCCGTAGCGGAAGTCGAGGTCCACGGCGGACGCGACGGCGAGGATCCGCGGCGCTCTCATCGGGCAGAGTCTACGGAGCGGATATGAGGGACTAGTAAGCCCCTTTGCGGGCGAGGACTGCTGCGGGCGTCTTGACGAGGATCGAGATGTCGAGCCAGATCGACCAGTTGTCGAGGTAGTAGAAGTCGAGCCGCACGAGATCGTCGAAGGTGAGTCCGGAGCGCCCTGAGATCTGCCAGAGGCCCGTCATGCCGGGGAGCACGAGGTAGCGCTTGCGGTGCCAGTCCTCGAGCAGCGCGTAGTCGCGCAGCGGCAGCGGGCGGGGGCCGACGAGGCTCATCTCGCCGCGCAGCACGTTCAGCACCTGCGGCAGCTCGTCGAGGGAGACCCGCCGCAGCAGCCTTCCGACGCGAGTCACCCGCGGATCGTGGCGGATCTTGAAGAGCGCTCCGTCGGCCTCGTTGCGCCCCTCGAGCGCGGGCTGCAGCCGATCGGCGCCGGCCACCATCGTCCGGAACTTGAACATTCCGAACTCGCGCTCACCGAGCCCGATGCGGGGGTCGCGGTAGAAGACGGGGCCGCGGGAATCGAGCTTGATCGCCGCCGCGACGAGGAGCCAGAGCGGCAGCCCGGCGAGCATCAGGGCGCCGCTCACGAGCAGGTCGAACGACCGCTTGACCGCCCAGTCGGTGCCCGCGAACACGGGCGGGCGCAGCTCGAACAGCGGCACCCCCTGGCCCGGCACGTACTCGCCGCGCTGGACGAGCAGCTCGGTCGTCGTCGGAGCGAGTCGCACCTTGACCGCGTGACGGTGCGCCGTCTCGACGATCTCGAGCAGCTCCGCCTCGTCGAAGTCGGCCTCGCTCAGGATCAGCTCGTCCACCGACCGCCCGGCGAGCACGGCCGGGAGCTCCTCGAGCCCGCCGAGCAGCGGCAGCGGCACGCCCTCGACCGACGGCGCGACGGCGCCGACGAACTCGTAGTCGATCCCGCCGCGCGCCGAGCCGAGCGACTCGCGGAGGCGCTCGAGGCTCGGGCCATGGCCGACGAGCACGGCCCGGCGGCGGGCGCCGGTGAGCCGGAGCAGCTCGATCGCCGCCGTCTCGTACGCCGCGCGGAAGATGCCGATCGCGAGCGCCGCGAGCACGGTCGAGGTCGGGATCAGACCATAGGTCGTGAACTCGAAGCCTGTCCCGAGGCCGAAGGCGAGCGTGATCAACGCAACGATGACGAGCGAGGAGACGACCTTGCCGACGCCGGCCCGGCGCTCGCGCGAGGCGTAGAGACCGGCCTGCCAGAAGACGAGCAGCGTGATCAGGGAGAGGAACGGCAGCCACTCCGTCTCGGCGTCCCAGAGAACGCCCCACAGGGGGTCGGTGTGCCCGTGCCAGAGCTCCCGCAGCGTCAGCCCGCCGTAGAGGCCGAGCGCGACACCGCAGACATCGATCGCCGCCAGTGTCAGAACGCTCGCGAGCCGGCGCCCTGCCGAGCGGAGCGGCGAGCGCGAGAGGATGTACGGCCTGACGGCCCGGACGTCCGCGGCAGAGGGGGGTGGACCCCCCGCGGCAGGCTCGGTCGCGGGTGGATCCGGCGACAACGCCGGTTTCGTGCTCACGGAGACGCGTATTCTACTCGGCTGCCGTGCCGGAACCCGCCGACCGCACCGAAGCGCCCTTGCGCGTCTCCTTCCTCATCCCCGCCTACAACGAGGCGGCGACGATCGCGGAGCTGCTCGACCGGGTCTGGGCGCTCCCGTTCGACAAGCAGCTCGTCGTCGTCGACGACGGCTCGACCGACGGCACGGGCGACCTTTCCGAGGGCTGGGCGAACGGCCGAGCCGGCGTCGTCGTCCTGCGCAAGGAGAACGGCGGCAAGGGTAGCGCGATCCGCGCCGGGATCCCGCTCCTGGACGGCGACATCACGGTCATCCAGGATGCCGACCTCGAGTACGACCCGGCCGACGTGCCTGCGCTGATCGAGCCGATCCAGCGCGGTCTCGCCGACGTCGTCTACGGCTCGCGGCTGAGTGGCGGCCGGCCGCAACGGGCATACCTGTTCTGGCACCTCGTCGGCAACCGCTTCCTCTCGCTGCTGACCGGCCTGCTCTTCAACACGACCCTGTCGGACATGGAGACCGGATACAAAGCGTTCCGCACCGACGTGCTCACGAGCCTCGAGCTCCGCGAGGACGACTTCGCGATCGAGCCGGAGATCACGGGCAAGCTCTGCAAACGGAAGCTCCGGATCTACGAGCTGCCGATCTCCTACTACGGCCGCACGTACGCCGAGGGCAAGAAGATCACCTGGCGGGACGGCTTCAAGGCGATGTACGTGCTCATCCGCGTCCGGCTCTTCGACTGATGTGGAAGCGCGGCCGCGCGGCGCTCGCCTGGAGCGGCCTCGCGGTCACGGTCGTCTTCGCCTACGTCGCCGTCCGCGACGTCGACGCCGCCGAGGCGTGGCGGTCTGTCCGTGAGGCGAACGGCTGGTGGCTCGCGCCCTCGCTGGCTCTGCTCGTGCTCGCGGTCGCGCTCCGCGCCGTGCGCTGGCGCTACCTCTTCGTCGCGCAGACGCGGCCGCCACTCGGGGCGGTCACGCGGGCCCTCCTGATCGGGTACCTCTTCAACAACATCCTGCCCGCGCGGGCGGGCGAGGCGGCGCGCGTCGTCGCCCTGCGGCAGGCGACCGGGGTGTCGAAGGCCGAGAGCGCGGGCACGATCGTGATCGAGCGCGCCTACGACGTCCTCTCGCTGCTCGTTCTGCTGTTCGTACTCGCCCCCTGGCTGCCGGAGGTGACCTGGCTGACGACGGCCGTGGTTCTCGCGATCGTGCTCGCGGCGGTGCTCGCGGCGGGCATGGCGATCATCGCGATCTGGGGCGACCGGCCGCTCCGGGCGCTGCTGCGGCCGCTCGCGCGCCTCTCGTTTCTCCACCCCGAGCGGCTCGAAGGGATCGCCGCCAACCTCACGCAGGGGCTCGCGGCGCTGCATCGCTGGCGGTTTGCGGTGACGGCCTTCGTGCTCACGACCGCCTCCTGGATCGTGCTGGGCCTCTCGTTCTGGATCGCCATGCTCGCCTTCGACCTCGGCCTCTCGCCGGTCGCGGGGATGTTCGTGCTGATCGCGATCGGGCTCGCGTCGATCCTCCCATCCTCGCCCGCCGGTCTCGGCGTCTTCGAGGCGGCGACCGTCGTGGCGCTCGGCGCGTACGGAGTGCCGGACTCGCCGGCGCTCTCCTACGCGGTCGTCCTGCACGTCGTGAACTTCGTGCCCTACCTCGTCGTCGGCGTCGTCGTGCTGCAGCGGCACGCTGCGCGCGTGCGCCGGCTGAGGCAGGCCTAGGCGTCCGGGCCGGCGGGCGGCTTCCCCGACCGCGCGAGAGCGCGCCGGCCCCGCTCGACGACCCGCAGTGCGCGGATCAGCAGATCGGCGGGGACGCCGTGGTGCGCCCGGAAGTAGAGGCGTTCGCCGTGACGCCAGGCCATCCGCCGCGCTCCCGTCAGCATCGGCGTCCCCTTGCCGGGATGCATGCCGAGCACCTCCGGCACGACGAGCACGTCGAAGCCCGCGTCGCCCAGGCGGTGGGCGAGGTCGATCTCCTCCCAGTAGAGGAGGTAGCGCTCGTCGAGGCCGCCGATCGCCTCGAGCGCCGTGCGGCGAAGGAGCATGCAGGCACCGTTCACGAACGGCACGGGGCGCGGGTCGCCGCCCTCGGCGGTGACGGGTGCGGGGCGCCGCTTGCGGCGCAGCACGCCCGCGAGGCCGAGCAGGTCGGCGGCCATCCAGCGCACGCTTGGGAACGCGTAGGCGCCGTTGCGCGCGTCGGCGCCATGCTCGTCCACGAGCTGCGGGCCGGCGAGGGCCGCTCCCGGCCGCTCGTCGAGCGCGCGCTTCAGCGCAGCGACCGCGCCCGCCTCCGGCAGGCTCAGATCCGATGTCAGCAGGAGAACGTAGGGGGCGCTCGTGGCGCGCACGCCCTGCGCCCAGGCGCGCGAGAGCCAGACGTTCTCCGCGTTCCCGAGCAGCCGCACGTCCGGCTGCGCGGCGAGGTAATCCCGGGTCCCATCGCTCGAGGCGTTGTCGACTGCGACGAGCTCGAGCGCGACCCCCTGCTGCGCCCGCAGCTCCGCGAGCTGCCGTTCGGCCTCGGTGCGGGAGTTCAGATGGACGAGGACGACGGAGACGTCGGGCGAGTGCCCCTCCACGGTCAGTAACGTGTCCCCATCGTGTGCGGCATCTGCGGCCTAGTATCGCAACGCGGCGCCCCGGACGAGGCGCTCGTCGCTTCGATGAACGCAGCGATCGCCCACCGCGGCCCGGACGAGGGCTCGGTGGACGTCTTCGGGCCGTGCGCGCTCGGCAGCCGGCGCCTGCGCGTGATCGACCTCGAGACCGGCTCGCAGCCCGTCGAGAGCGAGGACGGGGAGATCGTCGCTGTCTTCAACGGCGAGCTCTACAACTTCCCCGCCCTGCGCGAGGAGCTCGCCGCGCAGGGCCACCGGGTGCGCGGCACCGGCGACACGCCGGTGCTGCCGCACCTGTACGAGGAGCACGGCCCGCACTTCGTCGAGCGGATCCACGGCATGTTCGCGCTCGCCCTCTGGGACGGCCCGCGGCGGCGGCTCGTGCTCGCGCGCGACCGGCTCGGCAAGAAGCCGCTGCTGTGGACGCTCCTGCCGGACGGCTCGCTCGCCTTCGCCTCCGAGCTGAAGGCGCTGCTCCGGCTGCCGCAGCTTCGCCGGGAGGTCGACCTGCGGGCGCTCGACGCCTACCTATCGCTCCAGTACGTGCCGGGGCCGGAGACGGCGCTCCATGGCGTCCAGCGCCTGCCGCCCGGCCACGTGCTCGTCTTCGAGAGTGGCACCGTGACCGTCGAGCCGTACTGGCGGCTCGAACCGCAGCGGTTGGAGCTGTCGGAGGGCGAGTGGGTCGAGCGGGTTCGGGTCGCGGTCGTCGAGGCGGTCCGCAAGCGGCTGATCGCCGACGTCCCGCTCGGGGCGCTCCTCTCCGGAGGGATCGACTCGAGCATCGTCGTCGCAGCGATGGCACAGCTTTCGACCGAGCCCGTGCGCACCTTCTCGGTCGGCTTCCCCGAGGCGCGCTACGACGAGCGCGCCTACGCGCGGCAGGTGGCGGAGCGCTACGGAACGCGGCACGAGGAGCTCCTCGTCGAGCCGGATGCCGCCGAGCTCCTGCCCCGGATCGCGCAGTCCTACGACGAGCCGTTCGGCGACTCCTCCGCGCTGCCGACGTACCTCGTCTGCGAGCTCGCCCGCCGCCATGTCACCGTCGCGCTCACCGGCGACGGTGGCGACGAGGCCTTCGGCGGCTACGAGCGCTACCGGGCTCACGGCTACGCGGCGGCGCTCGGCCGGCTTCCGGCTCTGCCGCGCGCCGGTGCTCGGCTGCTGCGGACACTCCCGGCCGCCCGGCGCGAGCCGCGTTCCCCGCTCTTCCGCGCCGCCCGCTTCCTCGAGGCGGCGGGGGCGCCACCCGCGAAGCGTTACGGCGGTCTGATGGAGGTCTTCCCGGCGGCGCTGCGCGCAGGGCTCTGGACGGATACGGCGCTCGCGGAGATCCGGGAGCCACGATCCGCGGCCGAGCTCTTGGGGCCGCCGCCCGCGCCCGGGATCACGGGGCTCCAGCTCCTCGACGCCGGCACGTACCTGCCCGGCGACCTGCTCTTCAAAGCGGACATCGCCTCGATGTCCGTCTCGCTCGAGCTCCGCTCGCCGTTGCTCGACCACGAGGTGGTCGAGCTCGCGCTGGGGCTGCCCGACTCACTGAAGGCGAAGGGGGCGCGCGGGAAGCTTGCGCTGCGGCGCGCGTTCGCCGCCGACCTGCCGCCCGAGGTGCTCGCGCGAGGAAAGAAGGGGTTCGGCGTCCCCGTCAGCCGCTGGTTCCGGGAGGAGCTGCGCGACCTCGCCGGCGACACGCTGCTCGGCCCACGTGCGCGGGGGCGCGGGCTCTTCCGGCCGGAGGCGGTCGAATCCCTGCTCGCCGACCATGCCGCCGGGCGGGCCGACCACGGCCACCGCCTCTGGAGCCTGCTCATGCTCGAGCTGTGGCTCGAGCTGCACGTCGAGGCCAGGCACCCGGCGCCGGTTACGGCCCGATGAGCCGGAGACGCGAGGCTCTCGCGGTCGCCCTCGCGGCGGCGCTGCCCCGCCTGGCCGTCGTCGCCTTCGAGCGGGGCGACATCCTCGCCTCGTTCACCGAGAAGAGCGACGACTTCGCACGCGTGTTCGTCGCCAGCGGCACCTTCGGCTTCGTGCCGGGGGTTCCGTCGGCGTACACACAGCCGCTCTACTCGTTCTTCCTTGTTCCTCTCTACTGGATCTTCGGCCGCCACTGGCTCGTCATCGGCCTCGCGCAGACAGCTGTGGCCGTCGCCACGGCCCTGCTCGTGCTGGCGATCGGCCGGCGCGCGCTCGGGCGCACCGGGGGGCTCCTCGCGGCGCTGGCCGCAACCCTCTCGCCGTACCTCGTCTGGCACGACGTGCACGTGAACCGCGAGATCCTCGACGGCCTCGTGGCCGTCGCACTCGTCCTGCTCACGCTCCGCCTCGGGGAGCGTCTCACGCTCCTTCGCGCGGGCGGCGTCGGCGCCGTCGCCGGCATCGCGATTCTCGGCAACAGCCGCCTGGCAGCCCTGCCACTGCTGCTGGTCGTCTACCTCATCTGGCGGGGCGGGCTCACGAGGCGGGCCGTGGCAGGAGGCATCGTGCTCCTCGCCGCCGCGGCGCTCGTCGTCGCGCCCTGGGCTGTCCGGAACCGCGTCGAGGTGGGCTGTTTTGCGATCACGACCGACTCGCGCGCGCTCTGGAAGGCGAACAACGAGCAGACTTACGGCGTGCTCGCCTCCGGCAGGTGGATCGACGACGTCAAGGATCCGGCCGGACTCGGGATCTCGCCGCAGACGGTGGGCGACGAGTTCGCCCGCAGCGGACGGATCATCCCTCTCGACGAGTGCCAGCTGATGCGCGACTACCAGGAGCTCGTCTTCGACTTCTGGCGGGAGCATCCCGGCGCCAAGGCGAGGCTGGCCGCGCAGGCGACGTGGATGCTCTGGGACCCCCGCGTGACCTCGACGGAGGGCCGGCCCGGTCAGGGGACGTGGCTCGACACGGGGCGGGGGCTGGCGGCTCCCGTGTACACGGGAGTGCTCTTCGCCCTCGCGCTCGTCGGCCTGTGGGCCGCGCCGCGCTCGCTGTCCGTGCTCATCGTTGCTCTGCTCGGCTATCAGACCCTGGCCGCGATGCTGTTCGCCGGAGCCACTCGCTACCGCGCACCGTGGGATTTCCTCGTGGCTTTGCTGGCCGCAGCGGGAGCCGTCGCCCTTGCGCGCCGAGGGCGGCAGCACCGAGGCGGCGCATGAAGATCCTCCACATTCACCGGGTGGGGGGCATCGGCGGCTCCGAGCGGCACCTGCTGGCCCTGCTGCCGGCGCTGGCCGCACGCGGCGCCGACGTCGCGTTCCTCGGTCTCGACGACCCGCGGGGCGACGCGGAGCCCGTCTACGCCGAGCTGGAGCAGGCGGGGATACCGTGCTCGCGTCTGCCCGCGCCGCGCGACCTCGACCCCGCACTCGCCGTCCGGGCAGCGAGGGCAGTGCGCTCGCAGCGGCCCGACATCGTGCATACGCACCTCGTCCACGCCGACGTCTACGGTGCGCTCGCGGCGGCGGCGGGAGGTGCGGCGCTCGTCTCGACGAAACACAACGACGACCCCTTCCGGGCCGGCACATTCCGTCACGTCGACCGGCTGCTCGCCCGGCGCGCGGCTTCCGTGATCTGTATCACCGACTCGCTCGCCCGTTTCAACGCCGTGCGCGTGGGTATCCCACCAGACAAGCTCGTCGTCATCCACTACGGCCTCGACGCACCGCCGGCGCGCTGGGGGGAGAACCCGGAAATCGAACTGCCGCCTGGCGCGCGCCTCCTGCTCGGCATCGGGCGGCTGGCGGAACAGAAGGGCTACGAGACGGCCATCCGCGCCCTGCCGCAGATCCTGTCCGACGAGCCGCGCGCCGTCCTGGTCGTGCTCGGCGAAGGGCCGGAGCGCGGCCGCCTCGAGGCGCTCGCGCGCGACCTCGGCGTCGAGGGAGCACTCCTCCTGCCGGGCCGCGCAGGCGACGTGAGCGCTTGGCTCGGGCGAGCCGAGCTGTTCGTCCACCCCTGCCGCTGGGAGGGGTTCGGGCTCGTCCTGCTGGAGGCGATGCTCGCCGGGCTGCCGATTGTCGCGAGCGAGGTCAGCTCCGTGCCCGAAATCGTGTCCGACGGCGAGACCGGGCTGCTCGTGCCGCCCGGAGAGCCCGACGCGTTCGCGCGCGCCGTGACAGCGGTGCTCGCCGACCCCGCCCGCCGCGGCGCCCTCGGCGAGGCGGGCCGCACGCGGGCACACGAGCGCTTCTCCGTCGCGCGCATGGCCGAGCGGACACTCGAGGTCTACTCAGCCGCGCAGCGCCGCTAGGGCCCCGTCGGCCCACGATTCGACCGAGTGGCCCGCGGCAACCCGCTCGCGCAGCGCGGCGCCGAGCTCCGCGCGCCGCTCCGGGGAGAGCGCAGCGAGGGCGGCCAACCGCTCGGCCAGCTCCTCGGGCCGCTCGCGCTCGAACCGAAGCGACGGCTCGAAGCCCGCCAGCAGCTCGTCGAAGACCGCATTCGAGGCAAGCACCGGCACGGACGCGGCGCCGGCCTCGTAGACCACCTTGTCGGGTGCGCCCGCGCGCATATTGTTGACGAGCACGTCGGCGACTCCGAGCAGCACAGGCACCTGCTCGCGGGGCACAGCGCCGGCGATCGCCACGCACTCCTCGAGGTCGAGCTCCCTGACGAGGCGTTCGAGCTCGAGCCGGTGCGTTCGCTCCTCGACCGTCAGCGAGGGCCCATTGACGTCGAGGCTCAGGTCCACGCCGGCGTCGCGGGCGAGCCGGACTGCGCGCAGGATGCCGGCCAGCCCTTTTGCCTCCGACGTGCGCCCGAGCGCGAGCACACGCAGCGCGCCCGTGCGGCCGCGCAGGCCGGCGTACGGGAACTCGGCGAGGTCGATGCCGTGCCCGATCGCCCGCACCTTCGCCGAGGCGAGCGGGAACGACCGGCGATCGACAGAGACCACGCGCGAGCTGAGCAACGCCGCAAGCCGCAGCAGCGCCGTCGCACGCCAGTGCGTGTACCAGAGCACGACCGGAATCCCGAGCGGGCGTGCGACCGGCGCCGCGAGCACCGCGTAGATCGGGCACATGTGGGCGAACACGGCGACGGGACGCGGACCGCGCAGCTCGGGCAACAGCGCGGCGGCGAAGCGAAGGCCTCGACCGGCCCGCGTGCGTGCGCCGAAGGTCTTGACCCGGCAGTTCGCCGGCAGGGGAACGGGCACGGCACCGAGCGAGAGCACGACGACCTCGTCCGCCCGGGCGCAGAGCGCGCGGATCTTGGGCACGGTGGCGGCGAGCGCGGGATGAGCCGGATCGACCTGCTGGGTGACGAAGACGAGCCGCACGGCCGCGGCTAGATGGTCGCTGCCACGATCTAGTGCGCCACCTTGTCGACGAGCGCGCGGACCCGGCGCGCGTACTCGTCGGGCGTGGCCACGAACGGCTCCGCGCTCGGCCGCGCGGCGGCCGCCATCCGCTCCACGAGCTCGCGGTCGGAGAGGACGCGCACGAGCACGTCGGCAATCGTCTTCGTGTCCTCGGGGTGGACGAGGATCCCGTTGACACCGTCCTCGATGACATCCGGCGTGCCGCCCGACCAGCTCGCCACGACGGGGCGGCCCCGGCAGAGCGCCTCCACGATCACCCGGCCGAGCCCTTCCGAGCGGGACGGGAGGACGAGCACACTCGCCTCGTCGAGCGCCTTTGACACCTCCTCGGTCGTCAGCACCGGCGTCCAGCTCGTCTGCTCAGGCAGCTCGGCGACGAGCTGCTCGATGATGTCCGGACGGCTGCCGACGCCGACGAGCCGGAAGTGTGCGTTCGGCACCCGCGGCGCCGCCATCCGCCACGCCTCGGCGAGCCCGTCGATGTTCTTGTACAGCTCGAGCACGCCGATGAAAATCGCGCGCGGCTGCTCGGGCAGCGGCGCGATCGGCGGCGCGGTGAACGGCTCGATGTCGATGAAGGCCGGGAAGACCTCGTCCGGCTCCTTGCCGACGCTGCGGACGATGGCGGCCATGCCCTGCGAGACGGGGCGCACCGCGTCGGCGTGACGAACCGCTGTGGCGGCGACCCAGTCGGCCAGCGGCGCGAGCAGTCGCCGAGCCGGAACGCCGTAGAGGCGCATCGCCGTGCGCCAGTCGCCGTGCACCTCGAGAATCAGCGGGGCCTTGCTGCGCGCGAGCCGGCGCCCGATCAGCACCGCGAAGCCCTCGTACGGGCTCTCGACGATGACCGCGTCGGCGCTGAAGTCGCGCAGGTGGCGGGCCACCCGGAACGGCAGCGTGAAGTAGAAGAGGAAGCCGTCGAGCCTGGCCGGGCGCAGGGGCGGCACGAGCACGAACTCGCCGTCGCCGGGCGGTGCGCCCGCTCCCCGGGCGGCAAGCACCCGCAGCTCCAGCACGGCCCGGAGGGCGTCGAACTTCCTGGTCAGCGTGTCGTTGAGCGGCAGCCGGTAGCGCGTCCGCCCGACAAAGAGGACACGAGGCTTCACGAGGGGGCGGCAGCCGATCTGAGCACCTCGGCGAGCCTAGCGAAAATCCGCTCGGGGGCATACGCGGCAACCGACGGCGCCGCTGCGGCCCGCAGTCGCTCTGCGAGCTCCGCGTCGCCCGCGAGCCGGCGTACGGCGCCGGCGAGCGCCTCGGGATCGCCGGCGGGCACGAGCAGCCCGTTCTCGCCGTCGCGGACGACCTCGGAGACCCCGCCCACATCCGTCGCGATCACCGGCGTGCCGACGGCCAGCGCCTCGACCACGGTGTGCGGGAAGTTCTCCCAGCTCGAGGAGAGGATGGCTGCGTCGGAGGCCGCGAAGAGCTCCAGCACCTCGTGCCGCGTGGCGGCGCCGAGAAAGCGCACCCGTGGGCCGGCCGCCCGCTCGAGGCGTGCGCGCTCGGGGCCGTCTCCGGCGACGAGCAGTGTCACTCCCTCGCAGAGCTCGACCGCGGCGAAGGCGACCTCGAGCGCCTTCTGGGCGGTCAGCCGGCCGGCGAACGCCAGCGTGAACCCGCCGAGCCCGAAGCGCCGGCGCAGCTCATCCCGCGGCGGCAGCTCGACCGCGGCCGGGGCCGGGTTCGGCAGGATCTCCACCCGCCGGCCGTCCGCGCCCCACGACACGGCGAGCTCGCGCAGGTAAGCGCTCGGGCAGAAGACGAAGGAGGCGCGGCGAACGGTCACGTTGCGCAGGCGCCGCAGCAGGCGGTCGCCGGGCCCCGCGCCGACGCGCTGGTAGTCATCGACGTCGCCCTTCACGAGTCCCCGCCACCGCGCGCGCTCGAACGCCGGGTCGCCCGTCAGCTTGAGCACGTAGGGCCTGCGGGCGAGCGTTGCCCCGAGCGCGCTGCGGGCGAACATGCCGGTCGTGTACACGACGTCGGCCCGGCGGGCCCGCCGGAAGATCGTCAGCAGCGCATGGAGATGGCGCAGCCCGGCCGGGAGCCGTCGCGGCGTCCAGCGAACCGGGTAGACACACGGCGCGGGAGCAGCGTCCGCCGTGACGACAACGTCCACTTCGTGACCACACGCCTGCAGGTAGTCGGCCACCGCCGGGGCGTGGCTTGCAGGGCCTCCGACGTCGGGCGGCCAGATGCCGCTGACGACGAGCACCCTCACGAGGTCACCGCCTCCGACGGCGGCCGGTTCCGCCACTCGCGGCGCAACCGGACGGCGAGCACGGTCCAGGCGAGCGCGAACGCGCCGACGCCGGCGAGCACGGCGCCGCCGGCGCCGGTCGCCTCCCACGCCAGGCCGAGAACAACGAGCGTCGGCACCAGCACGGCGATTTCGCAGGACTGGGCGAGGATCCGCAGGTTCGGCCGCCCGATCGAGATCGGGAACGGCTTCGTCCAGCCGTAGACGACCTGTACGGCGGCGGCGAGCAGGATGAGCCGCGCCGCGTCGCTCGCGCCCGCGTAATCGGCGCCGAAGACGAGCTTGACGAGCGTCGGCATCAGCCAGAACGCCGGCGGCACGACGACGAGCATCAGTGCGGCGGAGCCGAGCATGTAGCGGCGAAGCGTCGAGGAGACGCGCCCGTACTCGCCGCGCTCGACGTCACGCGTCTGCTCGGTCAGGAGGATGATCCGCGCCGGCGCCGACAGCACCGAGAAGCCGAACTGCGGCGCCTGGGCGGCGCGGAAGTAGGCGACCTGCACCGGCGTCGTCACCATGCCGAGCAGCAGCGGCGGAAAGACGCTCCTGAACGACTCGAGTGTGGTACCGATCGTCGACGAGAGGACGAAGCGGCGCAGCGGCCGCGCGTCGGTACCGAGCGGCTCCGCATGCTCGGCGTGTGGAAAGCGGCGGTAGCCGAGCCAGCCGATCGTCGCGATCAGGCCGCTGGAGACGACCTGCGCGATGAGGAGGCCGACGATCGTGGCCGTGACGCTGATCTGGCTGCCCACCGCCATCGCGGTCAGGCGGCCGGCCATCGTGATCATCGTCAGCAGGCCGTGGTACTCGTAGCGCCCGCGCAGGATCACGATCGCGTTCGAGACGCCGGTCGGGAAGGCGGCGAGCGGGATCAGCGCCGAGACCGCGAGCGGCAGCGCGAGCCCGGACTGGCCGAAGACGGAATGGCTGGCGGGAGCGAGAGCGAGGATCGCAACGCCGCCGACGAGTGCGCCGACGGCCTGGATGCGCAACGCGAGCCCGAGCAGGCGGCGGAGCTTGCCCCAGTCCCCGGCGGTGACGTAGCGAACGCCGTACTTGATCACCGCATCCCCGACGCTGAAGTCGAGGAAGAGCTGGAAGAAGCCCTGCGCGGCGAGAACGATCGCGAGCAGGCCGAAGCCGTGCGGGCCGAGCGAGCGGGCGGCGATCACGGTGCCGAGGAAGCCCAGCACGGCTGCGCCGTAGATCCCGGCGGCGGTCACCAAACGCCGCCAGGCGAGCCGCGACACCATCGAGCGGTGAGTATAGTGGCCCCGTTGGAGGCCCAACGCCCTTCCACCTCCGGGCGCCGATGACTGCCCGTGCTGCGGGCCGGGCGCTTCCAGCGCCCGCCGGCCTCGTCCTCGTCCTCGCGACGCCCTTCCTCTTCCTGCACGTGAAGTACGCAGGCGGGGTCGAGCTGTCGGTCGGCTCCGCCTCCGTCTCGATCGTCGTCGCCGACCTGGCTGTGCTCGCCGTCGCGGCGGCAGGGCTCGCCGTGGGGCTGCGGGACGGATTCGCGCCGCTCCGCGCCGCCCGCGCGGTGTGGATCGCGGCGGCGGCGCTGCTCGCTCTCATCCTGCTCGCGACCGCGCTCGGGAAGGCCCGCCACGACGCCTACCCGCTGGCGGACCACCTCGTCAGCGCGCTCAAGTTCGCCGAGTACGCGGCGCTCGCACCCGCCGTCGCGCTGCTCGCGCAAGGCCGCACGCGACTGCTCGCGCTGGGGGCGGTCGCGGGCTGGGCCGCAGTGGCGACGAGCTACGGCCTGGCCCAGTTCGCCGGGCTCGCCGGCGGTTTGGACGGCGAGAGCCGGGCGCTCCTGCGCCAGCCGTCATTCCTCGGCTACGAGGACTTCAACGTGCTCTCGGCGGCCGCGCTCGCGATCGCGATCGCGGGTGTTGCCACGGGCGCCGCAGGCGGAACACGCGAGCGGGCCCTCGCCTGGCTGGGTGGAACGGCGGGCGCCGTCGGCGTCGTTCTCTCCGGCGGCCTTTCGGGCGTGCTCGGCGTGGGCGCCGCGATGCTCGGGGCGCTCGTACTCGCGCGGCTGCGCGGCGAGCTCACGCCGCGCCGGGCGCTCGGCACGGTCGCGCTCGTGAGCGTCGTGCTGGCGGGCACGATGCTGATGCGCGGAAACGACATCCAGGCCTTCTTCCGCTTCCTCGGCATCGAGGCGAAGCACGCTCAGACGGCGGGCCAGGTCGAGTCGTACTCCCAGCGCACGCTGCTCGGTTACATCGGCCTGCGCATCTTCGCCGCCGACCCGCTGCTCGGCGCCGGCTGGCAGGGATCGCGCGAGGAGTACGCCTACGGACCGCAGCTCGCCGCGGCCCACGCCCGCTTCCCGGACGAGCCGCTGCGGGCCTTCCCTTCGCCCGAGCACCCGTGGGGCGTGCACAACGCGTACGTCCAGGCGCTCGCAGACATGGGCGTCGGCGGCGGAGTCCTCTTCACCGGCTTCTTCGTGCTCGCAATCCTCGCCGGCGGGCGCGCAGCCGTTCGAGCGCCTCCCGCCACCGCCCTTGTCGCGCTCGTGCCCGTGCTTTGGCTGCTCGCACTCGCCGGCCTGCAGAACGGGCGGGGCATCGTCGCCGGCATCCCGCTGGACGCTCTGCTGTGGCTCGCCGTGGGCCTCGTTGCACGCACGCTCTGGGAGGTGGATCGTGGCGAAGCCTGAGGACTGGCCCGAGCCGGAGCGGCGGCGGCCGCCGCGCAGCATGGCGACCTGGGCCGTGCGTGAGCCGCTCGCCCGCTGGCTGGAGGCCGAGGCGGGCCGTGCGGCCGAGGATTTCGGCCGCTACTCGGTGCTCGATGTCGGCTGTGGCCCGAAGCCGTACTACCCCTTCTTCGAGCCGTACGCGGCCGAGTACGTCGGCGTGGACGTCAAGGACGCCGCCGCCGAGCTCGAGGGCACAGCCGAGTCGATTCCGGTTCCCGACGGGGCCTTCCAGGTCGTGCTCTGCACCCAGGTGCTCGAGCACGCCGACGATCCAGCCGCCGCGGTGCGCGAGCTGCGGCGCGTGACGGCGCCGGGTGGGCGGGTTCTCGCCTCGACGCACGGCGTCCAGATCTACCATCCCAATCCGGACGACTACTGGCGCTGGACGCACGCGGGGCTCGAGAAGCTGTTCCGGGAGAACGGCGACTGGGCGGCGCTGACGGTCAGGCCGGGGTCGGGAACCGCCGCCTGTATCGGCATGCTGCTCAACATCTACCTCGACATCGGATTCCGCCGCGCCCACCTGACGCCGGTGGCGAAAGCCGCCTGCGCAACCGTCAACCGCCTTGCGGCCGCGGTGGACGGCCGCTCGGCGGCGCTGCGCGAGCCCCGGCATACGACGCTCTTCGCCAACTACCACGTGGTCGCTGAGGTGCCCGCGTGAGCCGTAGGGTCCTCGTCACGGGCGGAGCGGGCTTCATCGGCTCGAACCTCGTGCGGGCCCTGCTCGAGCGCGGAGACACGGTCCGCGTGCTCGACAACTTCTCCACCGGCAACCGCGTCAATCTCGCCGACATCGCAGGCGAGATCGAGGTGGTCGAGGGCGAGCTACGCAGCTACGAGCGCGTCCACAACGCGACGCGCGGGAGCGAGGTCGTCTTCCACATCGGCGCGCTGCCGTCGGTCCCGCGCTCGGTGCAGGACCCGCTGACGACGAGCGCCGTCACGATCGAGGGGACGCTCAACGTCCTCCTCGCCGCGCGCGACGAGGGCGTCGGTCGCGTCGTCTTCGCGTCCTCGTCCTCGGTCTATGGCAACGGCGGCACGCTGCCACGCGTGGAGAGCGCTGCAGCAGACCCGATCGCCCCGTACGCCGTGGCGAAGCTCGCGGCCGAGCGCTACTGCGTCAGCTTCAGCCGCGTCTACGGCCTCGAGACCGTCGCGTTGCGCTACTTCAACGTCTTCGGCCCGCGCCAGGACCCGACCTCCCAGTACGCCGCCGTCGTGCCGCGCTTCATCGCCCGGATCGCGGCGGGTGATCCCGTGCCGATCTACGGCGACGGAGCGCAGTCGCGTGACTTCACCTACGTCGCGAACGTCGTCCGGGGCAACATCCTCGCCTCCGAGGCCGCCGGAGTGAGCGGCGCGGTGCTCAACCTTGCGACGGGCCGCTCGGCGAGCGTCAACGAGCTCGCGGACACGATTGGCTCGATCCTCGGCCGGCCGGTCGAGAAGGAGTACCTGCCGGCCCGGGCCGGCGACGTGCGCGACTCGTGGGCGGACATCGCCGAAGCGCGGCGGCTCCTCGGCTGGGAGCCGCACGTCAGTCTCGACGAGGGCCTACGCCTGACGGCCGAGAGCCTTGCCTGAGCCGATCCGCGTGCTGCGCGTGATCGCGCGGCTGAACATGGGCGGTCCGGCGCTCCACGTGGCCTACCTCTCGGCCGGGCTCGCCGAGCGCGGCTACGAGACCACGCTCGTCGCCGGCTCGCTCGCCCGCGGCGAGGGCTCGATGGCATTCGTCGCCGAGCAGCGCGGGGTCAAGGTCGAGCGGCTCGACACGCTCTCACGCGAGATCTCCCCGCTCCGGGATGCGGTCGCGATCTTCCAGCTCGCGCGGCTGATGCGAGAGCAGCGGCCGCACATCCTGCACACGCATACCGCGAAGGCGGGTGCCGTCGCGCGGCTTGCGCTGACGCTCGCCGGCAACGCGCGGCCGCGGATCGTCGTTCACACCTTCCACGGCCACGTCCTGCGCGGCTACTTCGGGAGGGTCCAGACCGCCGCTTTCCGCCTGCTCGAGACGTGGCTCGCCCGGCGGACGACGCGGCTCGTGGCCGTCAGCCCGCAGGTGCGCGACGACCTCGTCGCGCTAGGCGTCGCGCCGGCGGAGAAGTTCACCGTGATCCGGCTGGGAATCGAGCTGGAGGAGCGCGTGACGTCGGAGCGCAGCCGCGAGGAGGCGCGCCGAGCGCTCGGGATCCCGAACGGGCGCTTCGTCGTCGGCTGGATCGGGCGCATGACGGGCGTCAAGCGCACCGACGACGTCCTCGAAGGGCTCCGGCTCCTGCGCCGCCGGGGCGTCGATGCGTGCCTCTGCATGGTCGGCGACGGCCCCGACCGCGATCACGTCGAGCAGCGCGCGCACGAGCTCGGCATCGTCCGCCACTGCCTCTTCCTCGGCTACCAGGAAGACGTCGCTCCCTGGTACCAGGCGTGCGATGCCGTCATCCTGCCCTCGGTCAACGAGGGGACACCCGTCAGCGTGATCGAGGCGCTCGCAGCGGGGCGGCCGGTCGTCGCGACGGCGGTCGGCGGCGTCCCCGACGTCGTCCGCGAGGGCGTGGACGGCTTCCTGGTCGAGCCCGGCGACCTCGACAGCCTCGCCGAGCGGCTCGAGCGGCTCGCCGCCGACCCGGAGCTCCGGGAGCGCATGGGCGCGGCCGGCCGCGCCCGCGTCGTCCCTCGGTACGCCGTGGACCGTCTGATCGACGACGTGGACGCGCTCTACAGAACCCTGCTCGAGGAAGGGAGAACCCGATGAGCCACAGCTTTACGACGCTCGAAGAGCTCGGCGAGGGGCCGGGCTTTCGCAAGGTGCGCCACGCCCTCGGCGTGACAGCCTTCGGTGTCAACGCAATCGTCTATCCGCCCGGCTTCGAAGGCTTCCGCCACTACCACGACCTCCAGGACGAGCTCTACTTCGTCCACAGCGGCGCCGCCCGCTTCGAGGTCGGCGGCGAAACGCGTGTCCTCGGCCCAGGTGGCCTCTGCCACGTCGAGTCGACGACGGAGCGGAGGGTCTCGAACGTCGGCGACGGCGAGCTCGTGCTGCTCGTCGTCGGAGGCAAGGGCGGCTACGTCGAGCGCGACGGCCACCTCGTGGATCCCGGCGACGCGGAGCGGCGCGCCGCGTTCGGGCGGAGCTAGCCCCGGAGCTTCTGGAAGGCGGCGAAGGCGGGCTTCTTCTTGCCTGCAGCCGTGAGGAGTCCCGACTGCCAACGATCGAGCGCAGGCTCGTCCGCGATCAGGAACCAGAGGAACATGTCGACGCGCGGATGCGCCTTCGCGATCGCGTACGCCTGCTTCATGTAGGCAGCCTGCTTGACGTAGCTGACCCCGAACTGCCGATCCGGCGGATTGGTCTGGTAGCCGTACTCGGTGATCCAGATCCGCATCTTGGCGCCGTAGAGCCGGGTCAGCTCCTTGCCGAGGTCGCCGAAGTTGCCGAGCGTGACCGCCGTCGGCTTCGCGCCCCGGACCAGCGGTGGCGGTGTCGAGGGCGTCTCACGCGGCGTGCCGTAATACGGGTGGTGCGCGTAGGCGTCGAAGCCGGCCGCGCCCGCCGCCTTCATCGCACGTAGGAAGGCGAGCGGCGAGACCGAGGCCCGCGGCTGCGTCGGTGCGTTGTTGCCGCGCGGGCCTGTGACGCCGCAGGCTACCTTCCCCGCGCCACCGGCTGTCCCGCGCACTGCGGCGACGACCGCGTTGCACATCTTCGCGTAGACCACGGCGCTCTGAATCACCCACTTGCCTCCCACCTTCCGGTACTGCGGCGAGAGGAAGACCGGGCTGTTCGGCTCGTTCCAGACGAGCCAGAAGCGCACCGCGGGCAGCAGACGGCCGTCAGGGCCCGGGAAGAAGCCGCCGTAGCGGGTCGCGGCTGCCTCGGCGAACCTCCCGAGGTCGAGAACGTTCTTCGGCGCGACGTTCGGGCCGTTGAGACCGTTCGCCCACGACGGTGTGGCGACGATCGAGAAGACGACCTTGATCCCGTACTGCTCCGCGTACTGCACGGTCCGGTCGTAGGTCGCCCAGGTGTACGCCGTGTCGTTCGGGTCGGTCGGGCTCGCGGGTCGCCGCTTCGCGACGCCGTTGGGGCCTCCCCAGTAGAGATTGACCCGGATCAGCTGGGTGTTGAGGCTCTTGAGGAGCGGGAAGACCTTGTCCGGGTTGCCGTAGAGAATCTGGGCGTCGTCGAAGAGCCCGACCTGGAGGGACTTCGACGCGGACGCACCCGGCGCCGCTGCGAGGACGGCGGCCGCGAGAGCGACCGCCAGCACGGCCCACCTACGCAACGACCGCGTCCCGTCCGAGCGAGGAGAGCAGGCGGCGAAGGCCCTCGTCGAGCTCCACCTCCGGCGCCCAGCCGAGGAGCTGCTGAGCCCGGGTGATGTCCGGCTGGCGCACCTGGGGGTCGTCCACGGGCAGCGCCTCGTGGACGATCTCACTCTTCGAGCCGGTCACGCGAAGCACGGCCTCGGCGAGCTCGAGCAGCGTCATCTCGCGCGGATTGCCGATGTTGACGGGCATGTGCTCGCCGCTCTCGGCGAGCAGCATGAGCCCGCGCACGAGGTCGTCCACGTAGCAGAAGCTGCGCGTCTGCGAGCCGTCCCCGAAGACCGTGAGCGGGGTGTTCTCGAGCGCCTGCCGGACGAAGGTCGGGATGGCGCGGCCGTCGTTCGGACGCATACGGGGCCCGTAGGTGTTGAAGATCCGGACGATCGCCGTGTCCACGCCCTGCTGGCGGTGGTAGGCCATCGTCAGCGCCTCGGCGTAGCGCTTGGCCTCGTCGTAGACGCCGCGCGGGCCGATCGGGTTGACGTTGCCCCAGTACGTCTCCGGCTGGGGGTGCACCTCAGGGTCGCCGTAGACCTCGCTCGTCGAGGCGAGCAGGAAGCGGGCCCGCTTGAACTTCGCCAGGCCGAGCGCGTTGTGCGTGCCGTACGAGCCGACCTTGAGCGTGTGCAGCGGCAGGCGCAGGTAGTCGATCGGGCTCGCCGGGCTCGCGAGGTGGTAGACGAAGTCGAGCGGCTCGTCGACCGCGACGTGCGCCGTCACGTCGTGGTTGACGAAGACGAAGGCGTCGCTGCGGAGGTGCTCGATGTTCTGGAGCGAGCTCGTCTCGAGGTTGTCCACGCAGATCACACGATGGCCGCGCGCGAGCAGCTGCTCGCACAGGTGCGAGCCGAGAAAGCCGGCGCCGCCGGTGACGAGTGACGTGGGCATCGCCGTGATGGTACCGGCGAACGCGGCCGAAACCGTCCAACCTTACGAAGTCCTAACGCGCGGGACCGAGGTCGATTGTGTAGTCCGGACTGATGCTTGACATTTCGTTCCGGACACATCGCTGACGTTCCGGACACATCTCTGACACCGCCGCTCCGGCCGACGTGTTCCTCAGCCTCGCCTTCGACTGCGAGTGG
>Ga0082335_1003440_pt1 | contig 26050 bp, 18 predicted proteins | sample Subgrocontami58m_FD_72375 | JGI IMG/M metagenome (GOLD analysis project Ga0082335, IMG submission 72375) | Subsurface groundwater microbial communities from S. Glens Falls, New York, USA - GMW37 contaminated, 5.8 m (SPADES assembly) (version 2) ...
CCGCGGGATCCGCGGTGCCGAACTGCGCGAGGTGCTGGCTGGCAAACTCGAGCCAGCCCGGGAACGGGTAGCTGCCGATGACCGAGGTGCGAAGCGGGCAGGAGTCCAATCTGGTTGAGAGTTGAGAGTTGAGAGTTGAGAGAGGAAGGCCGCCAGAGCTGAAAATCCAGAGGGTGATTTATTAAGCTGGCCCCACGTTCTCGTATAATTTCGCCATGCGGTGCGCATGCTCGTCGTAGGCGGACTCGAACAGCTCCGTCGCCCGCTCCGCGCCGACAATCGCAGCCGCGGTCAACACCGTCGGCGGCTGGCCGGCGGCGGCGAGCCGGGCGGCCACCTCCGCCTTGATCGCATTGACGAGCAGACAGCCGCCAATCGTGGAGCCCGGCGACACCGGCGTATCCAGGCCGGGCACACGCACCATCGCATCGCCGGCGGGCGCACCGGTGTCGAGGACCAGTTCGGCGAAATCCATCAGCTTGCGGCCGTCCGCGCGGCGGGACGGCGAGGCGGCGGCATGGGCGCGCGTCACGATCGCAACGACCCGGACCCCGCGGCGCCGGAACTCCTCGGCCATCTCGATCGGCACGACATTGCACCCGCTCGACGAAATCACGAGCGCGGTGTCGCGGGGATCGAGCGCGTAGTTGCGCAGGATGCGCGCCGCCAGGCCGGACACGTTCTCGAGGAACATCGCCTGCCGCTGGCCGTTCGCGCCGACGACGAGGTTGTGGAACGAGAGCGAGAGCTCGACGATCGGGTTGAAACCGGGGAACGAGCCATAGCGCGGCCACATTTCTTCCACCATCATGCGCGAGTGGCCGGAGCCGAAAACGTGCACCATGCGACCGGCGCGAATCGTGGCGGCGAACCAGTCGGCCGCCTGGCAAATCTGCGGGAGCTGCGCCTCGACGGTGGCAGCGAGCTCGCGCGCGCGGCGCAGGAAATCTTCAGCGGGTGTCATGCGGGGAAAAAGTTTGGAGCGCCTGCCAGCCCGCCCCATACGCGCCGGCCAGCCGGCCAAGCTCCGCGCGGACCAGGCGCACGCCTGCGCCGGCGATGCGCCACTCCATCGCGGCGAGGTGCGCCCGCAACGGGGCCAGCAGGACCTCGCCGGCATCGGCAATGCCGCCGCCGATGACGATCACTTCGGGGTCCAGAACATTGATGAACCCCGCGAGCGCGGCGGCCAGCGCGCGAACCGAGTGCTGCCAGACTTCGCCGGCCGCGGCGTCACCCGCCGCCACCGCCGCGAGCAGCGCACTCGTCGTGGTGAACCGGCCGTGGCTGCGCGCGGCGATCGTGCAATCGCCGATCGCGTCCTCGAGGCTGCCGGGCGTGCCCACGATGTCGCGCGGCCCGGCGGGATTCAGCGAAACATGCCCGAGATGCCCGGCCCGGCCAAGCCGCCCGCGCAACAACCGGCCGTCGATTTTCGCCGCACCGCCCACGCCCGTGCCGAGCGTGAGCATGACGACATGGTCCGAACCGCGGGCGGCGCCCTGCCACGCTTCGCCCAGCAGCGCCGCGTGCGCATCGTTCAGGACGACGGCGGGTAAACCGAGAAAGTCCGACCACTCGAGTCCCTCGAGTCCGCGCAGCCGACCTGGCATCACCGCAATGCTCCGGCCATCGCGGGCCGCGAGACCCGGTGCGCACACGCCGGCGGCGGCAAGCGTCCAACGGCTCCCGCACGCCTCGACGAGCCGCCGCACGTTGTCCCGCCACGCCGAGTCTCCCCGATCGTTCGTCGGCGCCGTCTCTTCGCCGAGCACTTTTCCGTCGGGCGCAAACGCGAGGGCCTTCACCTGCGTTCCGCCCAGATCGAGCCCGATGACGACCGCGCGATTCTCGCTCGCGCGGCTGGCAGCGGAACGCGCGCCCACGCCGGCGCGTTGCCGTCTCACGACGGTACTTCGGGCTGCGGCGCGTGATTGGTGCGGCACGGACTGGGAGCGCACCAAACCCGACTGCGCGGCGCAAACAAAACAGTCGTCGAACTGCGAAACCATGCTTTCGTTGTTAGCGAACAATGCCACCGCCCGAAGCAGACGCGACCGCGCCGACGGCGCCGACGGTCTACGAGCAGCTCGTGGCCCTCGAGCGCGAGAACACCTCGTTTGTGCTCGTCGTGCTGGTCGAAACGCTGGGCAGCACGCCGCAGGATCCGGGCGCGAAGATGCTGGTGACCGCGACGGGCCGCCAGGTCGGCACGGTGGGCGGCGGCCGGGTCGAGGCACAGGCGATCGCGCTCGCGCAGGAAATGCTCGCGGCCGCGGGGCCGGAGCCGCGGTTCGTCAATTGGACGCTGAAGACGGACGTCGGGATGACGTGCGGCGGGTCGGTGAAGCTCTACTTCGAGCCGCACATCGCGGCCGGGGCAGCGTGGCCGATTGCGATTTTCGGCGCCGGTCACGTCGCGCAGGCGTTGTTGCGCGTGCTCCTGCCCCTGCCCTGTTCGGTGACGGTGTGCGACTCGCGCGCGGAATGGCTCGAGCAACTGCCGCCCGCGCGCAACCTCCGCGTCGTGCGGCACGACAACCCGGCCGAGCTCGTCGCGACGCTGCCGGCGCGGAGCTTTGTGCTCTGCATGACGAAAGGCCACAGCAGCGACCTGCCCATTCTGCAGCGTGCGCTGGGCGAGCATGAGTTTCCGTTCGTGGGTGCGATCGGCAGCGACGCGAAGGCGGCCGTGCTGCGCCGCGAGCTGATCGCCGCAGGGCTGCCGCCGGACCGCGCGGAGAAATTCCACTGTCCGCTCGGCCTCGATTTCGGCACGAATCATCCGCACGAAATCGCCTTGAGCATTGCGGCCCAGTTGCTGCAGGAACGCGATCGGGTGCGCCACCCGGCCGGAGCGCGGGCGTAGGCGGAGACCCGGCGGCAACGATACGAACGAATGGCTGCGCCGATCCGTTCGCGCTCGATCGGGTCGCGTGCGGGCGCATCTCCACGTTGGCGGCCAAGAGTAGCGCCGGCATCCTGCCGGCATTGCGAGTCTGCGGCTGGAAACCGCAGCATCGGCGGTCATAGACCGCCGCTACAAATCCGATCGGGTCGGTCGGCGGTCACAGGCCGCCGCGATCGCCGACAACCGGCAGGCGCACCCGTCCCGTGCGGTTCAAGGCATCGCGACTTGCCACCGGTGAGAGTGAAGCTACGTTCTTCCCGGTGATTCGTCCCTCCCACGTGCTCCTCTTCACCGCTCTGCTCGCATGCGCGGGCCCGGCGGGTCGCGCCGCTGTGCTGGTGCACGAGTACGCGCTGCGGGGGACGCTCGACGACAACCAGGCCGGTCCGGCGCTCACGTCGATGGGCGGCCAGATCACCGCCCTGGGCTATGTGTTCGCCGCCAACCAGGGGCTCACCCTGAGCAGCACGGCATTCAGCGCGACCAGCTTTTCGATCGAGCTGTCGTTCCGTTTCGACACGATCAGCGGCTATCGGAAAATCGCGGACTTTCACGACCGCGCCGACGACACCGGCTTTTACGTGCTCAACGGCGCGCTGAATTTCTACCCCGTCGTCACGGCGCCAACGGCCGACATCGCCGCGGGCACCGACGTGCACGTCGTGCTGACCCGCGATGGTGCGACGAACACGGTGGTGGGCTACTTGAACGGGCAACAGGCCTTCACGTTCGCCGATACCAACCCGCTGGCGACGCTCACCAGCTCTAACCAGAAGCTGACGCTGTTCGCCGATGATTTTGCGACCGGCCAGGGTGAGGCCAGCGGCGGGGTGGCGAATTTCGTCCGGATTTACCAGGGCGCGCTGACTGCGAGCGAGGTCAGTGCGCTGTACATGGGCGGCGCTCCAATCGCAGTGCCCGAGCCCTCGACCCTCACGCTGCTGGCGGGCGGGGCCGGCATCATGCTGCTGCGCGGCAAGCTGCGACGGCGCAAAAAGTAAGTATCCGCGAGGCGCGGCTGAACCTTGCACGGAACCGGCGACTCGGCCACGGTTCTCTATCCGGTCATGGATCGCATTTCGCAGTTCAAAGTGCTATCGACCGCCGCGGGCGTTGCCGTGCTGGCGGCCACGGGCTTCTCGCAATCGACGGTCAACGTGCATCCCGCACCGGCCGCGGCGCAGTCCCCGGTCCTGGCACCGCAAACCTCGGAACGTGTGGACGCGGCTCCGGCGACACCGGCGCCCGCCAAACGCACGCGCGCGATCTCGCCGGAAGTTGCCGCCGCGCTCGCCGCCGCCGGCCCCAAATACGAACCGCCGGCGCCGAAGCCACCGCCGAAACCGGAGTCGGAACTCGTCGACCTGCGCGAGATCGACAAGCCGAAGAACGAAATATTGCGGCTGCCCGAATTTGTCGTGCGCGAACGCAAGCCGCCGGTCTTCCGGGAGCGCGATATCTACACGGACAAGGGTATCACCGATATCGCGATGCGCCGGTACATTTCCGATGCGGACCGCGCGTTGAACCGATTCACGCTGCCGCTTTTCGGGACTTCAAAGGAGGCCCGCGCCCGCGCGATGTACGCCGAGGATGAGCGACTGAAGAACATGACCGACATCCGCGACGCCGCGATCGACGCTGCGCGCGTCGATCCGGGTGCCGGCGACTACATCCGCCGCGAGGCGCAAAAGACTTTTCTGCGCTCCGCCGACTTCGGCTGGAGCAGCGGCGATCCGCGATAAGCGGTCCGCGCGCCGACGTGGCGTCACAGGTGCGGCGTGGCGGCACGCCGTGGCGATGGGCGCCGCATCTCCCGGTTGACGCTTGTGCGAGCGGACTGGCCGAGCGTAGCGCCGGCATCTTGCCGGCATTCATTGGAGCCGGCGGGCCGCCGGTGGAATCGGCGGTCATAGACCGCCGCTACATGGAGCAGTCCTCGTTGCAGTTGTAGCGGGCGGAATCGGCGGTCACAAACCGGCCGCTACATGGGGCAGTCATGGTCGCCGTTGCAGCGGCGGGCTGTGACCGCCGGCAATTTTCCAGCCGACAACCGGGAAGATCCACGCCGTGGAAACGCCGTGGCGATGCGTTCGCTTCGGACTCGTCATCGGGGGGCAAAATGGTCGTATACCCGCGGTGGACCACCTCCAGCTCGCCACCGCCGATCGCCGTCTCCTGCGCATAACGGGCGCTGCGCTGCTGGCCATTTCCCTGATGTCGATCTTCGGCTGGGTGGGAAACTGGCCGCGGCTGACAACATGGCTGCCGGGAAATTGGATGGTGATGAACACCGCGGCGTGCCTGCTGGCCTGCGGAGCCTCCCTCCTGCTGCTGGCCGCGGGCCGAAATCGGTTGCCATTGCTGTTAGGTTTCATCGTCGCCGCATTTGCCGGATTGGTGCTGGCACAGTTCGTCCTCGGACGCTCGCTGGGGTTGGACGATCTCCTTTGGCGGCATCCGGCCGCCATCCGGGCCGACATGCCTGCCGGGCGAATGGCCCCGAATACTGCGGCGGCGCTGGTGCTGGCCGGCCTGGTCCTTTCGCTCATGGCGTCGCGGCGCGATCACCGGGTTGCGCTCACGATCGCAGGAGTCGGCCTGCTCACGCTGGCGGCACTTCCGCTGTTGAGTTACGTCGGCTCGCTGTCGGAAAGCGTATCGTCCTACCGGGGAATGGCGCTGCCGACCATCATCAGCGTGCTGTTGCTCGCGGCGCTCACCCTGCACTGGGCCGCGCGATTGCCGGAAGGCCGTGAGCCCCTGTTTCCTCCGATGATGGCCGCGGCGGTGAGCCTGCTGGCGGCGATCGGCGTCGTGACCGTCCAGACCAACGTCGAGTTGAGCGAATCGACCCGGCGGCTGGTCCACGCGCAGGAGGTGCAGGCCAGCATCGAGCGCGTGATTGCACGGGTGGCACGCATGGATTCGAACGCGCGAGCCTATGCGATCGGCGGGCGCGACGCCGCGCGGCGGGCTTCCCTCACCCATCAGGACGAGTTGGTGCGGCTGTTGCGCGTCCTCGACCAACTTGTGGCCGACGATCCGCCGCAGCGCGACCGGGCAACGGAATTCCGCCGGCGGTCCGAAGCCAAGATCGCGCGCAACGCGGAAATCCTGGAGGCGCGCCGGACGACCGGCGGACTCGATGCGGCGGCCGGGTTAATCCTGGAGCCATCACCCGCGTCAGCCAACGGCATGATTTCCCTCGGCAACGAGATGAAGGCGGTCGAGGCCCGGTTGCTGGCCGAAACGCAGGCCGAGATGACGCTGTTGACGCGGAACACCCGCACGATGCAGCTCTCGGTCAGCCTGGTTGCGCTGGTGCTCGTCGGCTTGACCATCGCCCAGACCCATCGGGCCGTGGCCGCGCGCCGGGTGGCGGAGGCCGAGACCCGTGACGCCAACACCGCCCTGAACCAGCGGGTCTCGGAACTCGCCGCCGCCCGGCTCCGGCTCGAGTCCGCGATCAACGAGGTGAAGAAATCCGAGGCGGCGCTGCGCAAAAGCCAGCAGATGTTCCAGCGATTGTTCGAGAGCTCGCCTGACGCGCTCATTCGCGTCGCACGCGACGGCCGAATCGTGAACGCCAACGCCCGCGCGGAGGCGATCTTCGGGTGGGACGGCGCCACGCTGGCCGGCCAGCCTTTCGCGCAACTGCTCCCGGAGCGCGCGCATGCCCGGCACGCCGCGCACTTCGCCCGCTATTTCGAGAGTCCCCACACCCGGCCGATGGGCGTGGGGCTCGAGCTGTCCGGCCGCCGCCGCGACGAGCGCGAGTTTCCCGTCGACGTCATGCTCAGTCCGGTCGAAACCGACGAGGGCACGCAGGTGCTGGCCGTGATCCGCGATATCACCGAGCGCCGGAAGGCCGAGCTGGCGCTGCGCGAGAGCGAGGAACGCTTCCGCCGGGCGTTCGAGGACGCCGGCATCGGGATGGCGCTGGTCGGGCTCGATGGCCGGTGGCTGCGGGTGAATCGCGCCCTCTGTGAGATCGTCGGTTATTCCGAGCCGGAACTGCTGGCGAGGACCTTCCAGGATATCACGCATCCCGCTGACCTCGACGCCGACCTCGGGCACGTGCGCGATCTCATCGCGGGCGAGCACCGCAGCTACAAGATGGAAAAACGCTATCTGCACCGCGACGGCCACAGCGTCTGGATTCATCTCACCGGCTCGCTCATGCGCGACGCCGCCGGGCAGCCGCTGCATTTCGTCGCGCAGATCGAGGACATCACGACACGCAAGCGCCTCGAGGCCGAGCTGCGCACGGCGCGGGATCAGGCGCTGGAGGCCTCGCGGCTGAAATCCGAATTCCTCGCGACGATCAGCCACGAAATCCGCACGCCGATGAATTCCGTGATCGGCATGGCGGGCCTGCTGGCGGACACGCCGCTCGATCCCGAGCAGGAGGAGATGGTGCGCACGATCGCCAGCGGCGCGGACGGGCTCCTCGCCATCATCAACGATATCCTGGATTTCTCGCGCATCGAGGCGGGCCGGCTGCGGCTCGATCCAGTGGATTTCGATTTCCGCCGCGCGGTGGAAGAGACGGTGGCGCTGCTCGCCCAGCGGGCGACGGAGAAGGGACTGGACCTGCGGTGCGCATTCGAATCCGTGCCGGCGTCGCCTCTGCACGGCGACGGCGGCCGGGTGCGCCAGGTGCTGACGAACCTAATCGGCAACGCGATCAAGTTCACCCCGGCCGGTGAAGTCGAAGTCCGGATACGCGCGCGACCGGAGGGCGCCGAGCGCACCCGCGTCCGGGTCGAGGTGCGCGATACCGGGATCGGCATCGCGCCGGAGGCGCAGCGGTATCTGTTTCAGCCGTTCACGCAGGCCGACGGCAGCCTGACGCGGCGCTTCGGCGGCACCGGGCTCGGGCTGGCGATCTGCCGGCAACTGGTGGAACTGATGGGCGGCGAAATCGGATTCACGAGCGAGCCCGGCCACGGATCGGTTTTTTGGTTCGAGCTGGATTTTAGGGCGGCCCGCCCGCCCGAGCCCGCCCGGCTGGCGGCACCGCCGGTCGCGCGCACCGACGCGCCGGCCACTGCTCCGCACGGCGCCGCGCGGGCGGCGAAGCGGCTGCTGCTCATCGAGGACAACGCCGCCAACCAGCGCGTAGCCGAACTCCTGCTCGGGAAAATGGGCTACGACGTCACCGTGGCCGCCAACGGCGAGTTCGGCCTCGCGCTGCTGGGGGAACGGCAGTTCGACGCCGTGCTGATGGATTGCCAGATGCCGGTGCTCGACGGTTTCGCCACCACGCGACAGATCCGATCGGGCCGGCTCTCGGGGGTCGACTCGCGCGTGCCGATCATCGCGCTGACGGCCTACGCCCGCTCAGAGGAGCATGCGCGGATGCGCGAAGCCGGAATGGACGATTGCGTGACCAAACCGATTCGACCGCAGGAGCTGCGAGCGGCCCTCGAGCGGTGCGGTGCGACGCCGGCACCGGCCGCCGTCGCGGTGAGCGGTGCCACGCCCGACCCGCGGGTGTTCGATCCGCAGGCGCTCGAAGCCGCGCGCCAATTGCCCGGCAGCGACGGCCGGCCGCTGGTGGCCGAACTCATTCGCCTCTATCGCTCCGATGAAGCCGAGCGGCTCGAACGAATCGGCCGGCTCGCGGCGGACCGTCAGGCCGGAGCCCTCGTCGAAGCCGTGCACAGTTTCGGCGGCAACGCGGCTGCCTTCGGCGCCATCGAGGTGCGTCGCGCGGCGCTCGCGGTGGAGGGCGCCGCCTCCGCCGGCAACTGGGGCGCGGTCGCCGCCCAGATCGAGCGGCTGCGCACCGCCTGCGTCCGCTTGCGATCGGAAATCGCGCGGCTCAACCTCGCCCCGACATGAAGGTCCTGGCGATCGAAGACCAGCCCGTGGCCGCAATGCACTTGCTGGCCGTGCTCCGCTCGCTCGGCCACGAGACCGAGCAAGCGAGGAACGCGGAGGAGGCCTGGACCCGGCTGACGCAGGGCGACTATCGCGTGGTCGTCAGCGACTGGCACATGCCCGGCATCGACGGGCTCGAGCTATGCCGGATGATTCGCGAGCGCGGCGGCGGCTACGTTTACTTCATCCTGATCAGTGTGAACCGGGTGACGAAGGAAAACCGCCAGCTCGCACTCGACGCCGGCGTGGACGATTTTCTGACGAAGCCCGTCGATGCCGATGAGCTCGGGATGAGGCTCCACGTGGCGCAACGGATCATCGGGCTGACCGCGACGGTGAAGCAGCTCGAATCGTTCCTGCCCATTTGCGGCTACTGCAAGAAAATCCGGAACGACGAGAAATACTGGCAGGAGATTGAGACCTATTTCAGCCAGCGGCAGGGCACGCGATTCACCCACGGCATTTGTCCGGAATGCTATGAGCGGGTGATCGTGCCCCAATTGACCAGAATGGGGGTCGACCCGGAGCTGTTGAAGAAACCGAACCAGGAAAAGCCCACGGCATCTTCGTGAGGTGCTACTCCGCGCCGGTGAGTTCGCGCGCGATCTGCTCCCACTCCGCTTCGAGCGTCACGCTGCTCTCCGGCCTCCCGCGGCCGGCGCGCGCGTACCAGTAGCCGGCGTTGCCGATGTCGCCTTCCTTGCGATGCAGGTACGCATGCACCCACGAACCGTCGCGTCCGGGTTCCGCCTGCGCCGCGGTGTGCGCGCGCTCCCAGTCGCCGCGAGCGTCGTGCCACAGCGCCTGCACCGCGAGCGAAGTGCCGGCCGGCGGCGCCGGGTCGCGGCTGATCGATTGACGGAGCTCCTCTAATGACATGGAAAAAGGACAACCGGACTACGGGACGTCGGACCACCGGACTGGCAAGTGAAAACTCCGCCCTTCGCTTGGCCACCCCGGAGCAAGCTCCGGGGCATCAAGGCCAAGCGACCGCTGCGCGGATCGGGCTCCGTTTAATCGCAGGAAGGAACGTAGCAAGCTACGGGGAATGGACCCGCCTGCGATTCAAAAGAGCAGTGTTGTCGTAGTCGTGCTCCCCCGTCGTCCTGTAGTCCTGTAGTCCCGTAGTCCCGTAGTCCTGTAGTCCCGTAGTCCCGTAGTCCTGTAGTCCCATCGTCCTGCCATGCCCACCGCCGAACATCTGATCCTGCGCGAATTGCTCGCGCATGAACCCGAGTGGGTTTCGGGGACGGCGCTGGCGGCGAAACTCGGGGTGAGCCGCGTCGCGGTGTGGCAACACATGGAGAAACTGCGGGCCGCCGGGTTTCGCTTCGAGGCGCAGCGCGCCCGCGGCTATCGCGTCATCGCACGGCCCGGCACGTTGTACGCGCCGCTCATCGAAACGCAGCTGAAGGTCCGGCCGCGTCACTTTTCGCTGAGCGTGCTGGATGAAATCGACAGCACCAACGACGAGGCCGCGCGCGAGTTGACCGCCGGCCGACCCGCGCCGTTTGCGGTGCTCGCGCGCCGGCAGACGCGCGGGCGCGGCCGCTTCGGGCGCGTGTGGCACAGCGAATCCCCGGCCAACCTGTATGCGAGTTTCGGTTTCCGACCGCGCGTGGATCCCGGGCGAATGCAGACGTTTACGCTCTGGATGGGCGTCAACCTCTGCGAACTGCTCGCCAACTTCGCGCAAGTCACGCCCGGCATAAAATGGCCGAACGACATCCTGTTCGATGGCCGCAAGGCGGGCGGCATGTTGACGGAGGCCCGCGTGGACGCCGACGAGATCCGCGACCTCGTCTTTGGGCTCGGGCTCAACGTCAACCGGCCCGCGCACGGCTGGCCGGCCGATCTGGGCCGCCGCGCGGTGTCCCTGGAAGAAGTGGCCGGCGCGCCGCTCGATCTCAATCGTCTCGCCGCCGCGCTGATCGGACGGGTGCTGCTGGCCTACGAGGCGTTCGTCGATGGCGAGCATTTGAAGACCTTTGCCGACCTCTGGCACCGCTACGACGTCTTGCGCGGTCAACCGATTGCTCTTTTGGAGGGCGGGCGACGGCACCACGGCGTGGTGACGGGACTCGACGACGAAGGCGCGCTGCTCCTGCGGGACGAAGCGGGCCGCGGGCAGCGCTTCCGTGCCGGCGAAGTAACTTTGGAAAAAGATCAACGCGGCGGGTCTGACCAATCACACCGCAAGGAGTAGCTGGACGATGCGCGTGACTGAACGCGTGATGGGGCGGTCCCCGTCCTGGTGAAGGTGCGCCCTTTTCCGTGCCGCGAATGGATCGCTAGTGAATGGCACGTGGGTGGCTTGCACGCTTGGTGTCGCCTACCATGCTGCGGCCAATTCCCACTACCAGCGTTCCCGACGGTCCAGCCCATCCAGCAGCGGCTGCGTGTACTTCACCTGCCATTCTCTATTTGTGCCCCCACCACTCGCCGATGAGTCGCGACGCTGAAATTTTTGCGAATGCGCTGGAAGTCGCCGAGGCGGAACGCCACGCGCTGCTCGACCACGCCTGCGCCGGAGACCCGACGCTCCGCCAGCGGGTCGAAGCGCTGCTCGCGGGGCACAACGACGCCGAGGACTTTTTCGCCGCGCCCCTCGCGCCCCGCTGCGCTTTCATGGGCGAGGAAAAATCGGGCGATGTCATCGGCCGTTACACGCTGCGGAAACGAATCGGCGAAGGCGGCTGCGGCGTGGTCTGGCTGGCTGAGCAAAGCGATCCGCTCCGGCGGTCCGTGGCGCTCAAGGTGATCAAGCTCGGGATGGATACAAAGGAGGTAATCGCACGCTTTGAAGCCGAACGGCAGGCGCTCGCGCTCATGGATCACCCGAATATCGCGCGAGTCTTTGACGGAGGGGCAACCGATGCCGGCCGGCCGTACTTTGTGATGGAACTCGTCCGCGGCCTTCCCATCACGCGCTACTGCGACGAACATGAGCTCAAGCCGCTCCAGCGGATCGAGCTTTTCATCGCGGTCTGCCACGCGATTCAACACGCCCACCAAAAGGGGATCATCCACCGCGACATCAAGCCCTCGAACATCCTGGTGGCAGAAGCCCCCGCCACCACGCCGGGAACGCAGGCGCTGGCAGGCACGAGGCCCTCCACCGTGGACGGCCCGACCCCGCGCCGCGAGGGCACCGCGTCCCCCGGATCCGGGTCGCGCGAGGCGCCACTGCCCAAAGTCATCGACTTCGGGATCGCCAAGGCGACGCAAGGCCGGCTCACCGACCGCACGCTGTTCACCGCGTTTCATCAGATGATTGGCACGCCGGCGTACATGAGTCCCGAACAGGCGGAGATGAACAGCGTCGATGTCGACACGCGCAGCGACATCTACTCGCTCGGCGTTTTGCTCTACGAGCTGCTGACGGGACACACGCCATTCGACCGGATGACGTTTTCGACCGGCGGAATCGACGAAATCCGCGCGCGAATCCGCACCGCGGAACCGCAACGCCCGTCCAGCCGTTATCGCATGCTCGCAGCGCCGAGCCAGACCACGGTCGCGCGGCTTCGCCGCACCGCCCCCGCGCAACTTTCCAGCATGCTGCGCGGCGACCTCGACTGGATTGTCATGCGCTGCCTCGAAAAGGAGCGGACGCGCCGTTACGAAACGGCCAACGGCCTGGCGATGGATCTTCGCCGATATCTCCGGCATGAACCGGTCCTGGCCCGACCGCCGAGCGTGGCTTATCGCTTCGAGAAATTGGTTACGCGCCACGGACTGGGCTTCGCTGCCGGCACGTTCGTGCTGCTTGCCCTCGTGGCCGGGCTGACACTCTCGACGGTGTCGTTCGTCCGCGAGAAGGCGGAGCGAGAGCGGGCCACGGCGGCCGAGCAGGTGCAGAACGAACTCCGCCGCCGGGCGGAACGGCAGGAACTCGCTGCGCGGCGACACGCCTATGCGTCGGACATGCACCTGCTGCAGCGGGCGCTCGACGCCGAACACTTTCGCCGCGCCCAGGAATTGTTGAACGCCCAGCGGCCGCAATCCGGCCAGAAGGACCTCCGCGGCTGGGAATGGCGCTACCTGTGGCAGTTTTGCCAGACTGACCCCACCACAGTGCTGGTGCAAAAACCGGATATGATCACGTCGCTGGCCGTTTCCTCCGACGAAAGCTGGCTTGCCGCCACCGAGGACACGAAGCTTTGGGTGATCAATCTTCGGACACGGCAGGAATTTGAACTCGCCCCGCGCGTCTCGCGTATGGCGTTCTCGCCCCGCGAGCCGGTTCTCGCGATTGCCGAAACGGTCGCGAGCCCGGCGGGCGAGATCCATCGATTGCGGCTCTGGAACACTGCCAGCCAGCAGACGATGAGGGAATGGCCGCTATTCGAGCGCTGCATCGGGCTCGGCTTTTCGGCGGACGGACGGACTCTCGTCGGCACCGGCATGGGCGAGTCGAACCACATTTCCGTCTGGCGGGTGGCGGACGGCACGGTGCTGGCGCGCCACCTGGCCCCGACCAATACGGAGATGGCGTACAACATCCTCGGCATTTCCAACGATGCCAGCGCCGCCGCCTATGCGGTCAAGGACGGGCGCGTCCGGTGGATTGACCTCGTGACCGGCCGCGAGCGCTGGATTTCACCGGTCGAGCGCGGCGAAATCCAGGCGCTGGCCTTTTCACCCGACCAGCGGATTCTCGCCACCGGCGCGGCCACCAATCGCCGCACCGATCCAGTCACCCGATTGATCGATTCTGTCGAAAGTCGCATAAACCTATGGGACACTACGACGGGCACACACTTGGGTGGGCTGGAGGGCCATCAGGGCTATGTACGCGCCGTCGTGTTTTCCCCCGACGGCCGGCTGCTGGTCTCGGCCGGCCGCGACAAGACCATCCGCGTCTGGGATGTCGCGAGCCGCCGGCTGCTCAAGACGCTCCGCGGCCACCAGAGCAGCGTGACGGGTCTCGCCCTGCTTTCGGACAACGCGACACTGATCAGTTCATCGCTGGACGGAACCACCCGCCGGTGGGACCTGGCCACGCTGCTGGCGGCAGAGCCACCGCCGTCGGTCGGCGTTCTGCCGGGGCCCTTCATCCGCTGGCGGTTCGTGCCTGAAGGACAGGGTGTGGTGACCCTGGAGGCAGGGGGCGACGTCGTCCGCTGGCACGGCCGGGGCTTCGCGCAACGCGACGCCCGGCTGGCGGTCGGCCGAATCGCCGTGCCCAGGAGCATGGGCGCACTGCGGCCGGATTACGCGCCGGTTCCCGTCGCGGCTGAATTCGCTGCCGACGTCCCGCTGCTGGCCGCGTCGAGTCGCGATGGTGTGATTGAGGTGTGGGACTGGAGCCGGCGAACGCTGGTCCGGGAAATCCTTACGCATACGGCTGCAGCCATCCCGGTGGGATTTATTGGCCGGGGTGGCAGGCTGCTCGTCGCCTGCGGCCCCGCCGCGGATGGACCAGTGGAACTGCGCGAGTGGGATCTTGGCACAGGCGGTGAAACGCGGTCCTGGCCGATCGACGGCACGCTCGGGTGCGCGGTTTCGCCGACCGGCAGCCATTCGTTGATCGTGAACCGCGCGGGCACGAGCGCGTTGATCGATCTCACTACGGGCGCCGAGGAGATCTCGAGCCAGCTGATCCAGCGCGGCTGGCCGGTGGCGTTTTCGCCGGACGCGCGCGTCATCGTTTCGCCAAACGACCGCGGCATCGACGAATCGCCCTGGATTTGGGACGCGCGGACCCTTGCGCCGCGGGTAAAACTGTCGGGATTCCTGTATGGAGTCATTTCCGGCACGTTCGCGCCCGACGGCGCGAGAATCGCCACGGGCGGCGCGGGCAGTGGCGAAGCGATCTCGCTGTGGAATGCGGAATCCTACGAACTGCTGCTCAGTCTCGAAGCACCGGGAATCCTGTTTCAGTCGATCGCATTTTCCCCGGATGGCGACAGCATCGGAGCGATGACGGCCGCGGGCACGCTGCACCTCTGGCGGGCGCCGTCGTGGCGGGAGATCGGGACGGTGGAAAAGGCGGCCCAGGCGAATTAGCCCATCGCCATGCTCCAAGCAATGAATGACGAATCGAAATCTTCCGAGCGACCGACCGGCGAAATCACGCTGCTGCTCCGGAAGACGGAGCAAGGCGATGCCCGCGCCGCAGACCAAGTGCTGCGGCTGGTTTATGGCGAGTTGCGCCGGCTCGCGGCGGCCAAGATGTCGCGCGAGACGCCGGGCCAGACCCTGCAGCCGACCGCGCTGGTGCATGAAATGTGGCTGCGACTCGGTGGCGATCAGCAGCCGGCATGGCGCAGCCGGGCTCATTTCTTCGCGGCCGCCGCCGAAGCCATGCGCCGCATCCTGGTCGACACCGCGCGGCGCAAGCGCGCCCTGCGCCGCGGCGGCATTAGCGAAAAGGTGAGCCCCGATGAGGTGGAGCTCGAACTTGCGACGCCGATGGATGACGAGCAATTGCTGCTCCTCAACGATGCGCTCGACGCCTTCACCGCCCACGACCCGCGCAAGGCCGAATTGGTCAAGCAATGGAGCTTTATCGGGCTGAAAGTCCCGGAGGCCGCGGAGTTGCTCGGAATTTCCGAACGGACCGCCAGCCGCGACCTCGCTTATGCCAAAGCATGGCTCTGCGCTGAAATTAAGCGGTTACAGTCTTGATCGGTGGGTAACGATCGCGCGGTGGCGTCGAAGTCAGTCCGTGAGATAGAAGGAAATCGGGAGCATGATCCGCTGGGCGGTGGGCTGGCCATCGCGTGTACCCGGAGCGAAAGTCCATCGCTTCACCGCTTCGACCGCCGCGTCGGTGAACTCCGCGTGGGTGGCGCTGATCACCTCGATATCGCCGATGTTTCCATTCGCGGCGATCAGGCACTTCAAATTCACCGTGCCGGTGACTCCGAGGCGCTTCATTTGATAGGGATACATCGGATTTACGATGTGCAACGCTCGCGGGGCGACGATCCCCGGCGGCAAGTTGGCCGCCGTGGGTCCGGCCGGCTCGCTGTTGGAGCGCAGCGCGGTGTGAGCGCAGCCTGCAAGAGTGATCAAGATTGCCAGGACCGAAACGCGACGGGCGGAGTGGGCAAACGAGCTGGGTTTCATGGGTATCCTTTGGTGGGTTGCTGAGAACGGCCCAAATGGGCCGCACCACTACCTGCGTAATCCGCCGCCAAAAACCGCCATCGATTTCCGGAATTCTTTCGGCGAACGGGAATTTCGCCTTGGCCCACACGTCCTCAATACGTCGCCTTGAACCCAAAGCTCCATAGCGCGCCGAAAGATTCGCGCTCGCGCAATTGGGCATGCGCCGGCGTGCTCGGACCCGCGGTTTCGAAATCGGTCGGCGCATCATGAATGTTCCGCAGGTTGGCGAACAGGGCGACCCGCTTGCTGAGCGAAGCCTCCGCCTGCACGTCGATGAAGAGGAACTTCGAAGCCCAGATGTACGTGCCGGGCTCGATGCTCGAGGTGGCCGTGCTGACCGGCGTTGCCCCGGTCGTGGTCGAGGTGGCGGGAGTGATGACGGAGAAACCGGCGATTGTGCCACGGCGGTGGCGGCCCTTGTAATGCCAGTTCGCCCGCAGGTTGTACCGTTCGCGCGTCAGGCTGATGCCCCAGCTCCCACTGCGCGGTACGTGAAACGCGCCGGTGAAGGCGCCCGGCGTGGCGCCGGTCGCGCGCTGCGCCGTACCTTGCGCGAAGACCTGCAGGCCGCGCGCCCAGGGCGGCAGAAACGTGAGCGCCTGACGGTAATTCAGCGAAAGGCCGCTGACGGCAACACGGCCCCGCAGGTTTTCCTGCGTCGTGACGTCGTACGCGCCGTAGCTGGCTGGATCGAGGCCGTAGAATGCGAGGAATTCCGGCGTGGCGCGAAGCACCGCACCCCCAAACAAATCCTGGTAGTCGCGTCGGAACGCCGTGAACGCCAGCTGGCCGACTTTCTGAAAATAATATTCGAGCCGCATGTTGGTCGTCCTGGCGCTCCAGGCCTTGATTGCGACGTTGTTGACCTGAATCCGGTTGTCGGTGCCGGGCGCACTGCCGAGCTCCGGCAGGGTCAAGCCGCCGGTGTATTGGTCAAAGTCCGGCCGGCCGACCGACCAGGAGTGCGCGGCGCGCGCGATGACGTTGTCGCGCAGTGCGAAGCTCGCATTGAGGCTCGGAAAGCAGCGCAGGTATTCCTTCTCCACGTGGGCTCCGCGCGCAATGAAGGTGAGCCGCGATCTCTGCAACGCGTCGTTGGTGACCGGCGCCGGCCGGCCGTCCGCACCGAGGATGAACCGCCCCTGGGTGTCGCGCTGGAAATTGCGCGTCGGGTCGGTCAGTGGTCCCCAGGCTTCGACCTCCGTCTGCTCGACACGCAGCCCGCCCGTCAGCTTCAGCCGCCGATGCAGCAGCGGCAGGTCTCCGCGCAGGTAGGCGGCGGAAACGCGCTCCTCGGCCCGCTTCGACGTCGCGACGGCGGCGCGGTACTGGCTGTTGGCATCGAGCACGAAATGCGACGGATTCGCGCGGAACCAGTCGTAGAGCTGCTCGTTGCTGAACCACTGGACCCGCGGAAACCCATAGGGCGGAGTCCGCTGCGAGTAGCTCGCGTCCAGGAACGGCGTCGCCCCATCATCCCCGCCGGCGGGCATCGAGCTCGCGCGATGGTCGCCGCCGACAAAGCCGAGCGGCAGCGCGCGATCGGCGCCGAGTTCGCGCACCGCGTCGCGGACATCGAGGCCGGCCTTCAGGGTGAACGGGATCGCTCCGTGGAAGTCGCGCCGCACGCTGGCATAGAAGGTCCGCCGGATGTCCTCGGAGTCGTTCTGGACGTCATTCACGCTGGTCATGGCGTAGCTGCCGATCGAATACGGATCGACCGCCACGCCCGTGGCGCCGTCGGTGACGGTGAAGCGCCGGGGCCGCAGGTAGAAGATGTCGTCGAACGAGACCGACACGCCCGTGCGGGTCGCGGTCGAATTGCGAAAGCCGGCATAGTCGATCCCGCGGTTGTGATTTGTCGCCTGCGAGTAGCCGGCGCCCCCCTCCAGCTTCCACCCCGGGCCATCGTGCTGCCAAGCGAGCGTCGGCGTGGTCGTCCGGTGCATCCGGTAATTGCCGGAGTTGGACAGCGTGACCGAACCGGCGCCGGCCGCGCCGTGCGTCCAGGTCGGGCTGAACTCGCCCGGCAGCACGCGGTTCACGTTGAACGTGAGCGTGTGGTACATCCACTGCGCGTCGAACGTGGCCGTTGAAACCGTGAACGTCAGTCGGTCGTTGCGGGTAGGTCTGTAATCGACTGTCCCTCCGATCGACGTGCGCGTGATGAAGCGCGAACCGTCGTGCACGGCGAAACTCGAGAGATAGGGCTGGCCGAACGGCGTGTGCGGAAACGTGGTGCCATTGGTGTCGAGCGCCGTGCCGCGCCAGAAGTTCTGGAGGAAGTCGAGCCCGGTGAGGTTCGTCGAACGCCCGGCGGAGAGCGTGTACCCCAGCCGGTGGTTGATTGGCACGACGGCGGTAAAGTCGAAACCGGGCACCACCTTGCGCGTCGGCTCCCGGCGCGGTCCGGGCGTTCGCTGGAAGTCGATCGCCTGATCGCGCATCATGATGAAGACGCTGCCCTGAAGGAGCGGCCGCACGCGTTCCAGTGCGCTCCGCGGCACCAGGTTGACCGAGCCGGCCAGCGCGCTGCCCTGCGATTCCGGCGTCGGAGAAAAGTCCACCTCGACCCGCGACAGGTTGTTCATCGAAATCATGTCCACCGCCACGGTCCGGCTCGTGACGGTCTGGCCCGCGCTGGCCAGGCTGAACCCGCCGAGCGTGACGGGGACGTTGGCGGCCGGCACGCCGTCGATTGAGATTTCGCGGGCATTCCCGCCGATGAAACCAATCGTGATGCCGCCGAAATTGCGGAGAAACTCGCCCACATTGCCATCGGGCACGCCGCCAAACTCGTCGGTCGAGCCGACGCTCCTCATGTTCGCCGCGAAGCGCTGTTCCTGGATGGCGATCGCGGCGCCTTCCATCTCGCGCGACGAGCTCACGATGAACTCAGCGAGTTGCACCGGGGCCGCCGACGTTGGAGCCGCGGGCAGACCAAAGCCCGTGAGGCTGAAATCCTCCGTCACCGTGCGATCGCGGAGGACGTGCACCGGCTGCGCCAGCCCGGCGCCGCCGGTGTGAAACGCCGTCAGCCGGACTTCGCCGATCGGGACGCCGACCAGCCGATACTGCCCGGCGGAATCGGTGAAGGTTTCGAGCGACGTACCGTCGACTGTGATACGCACGAGCGCCACATATTGTCCGGTGTGAGGGTTCAGCACACGGCCCTCAATCGTGCCGGTGGCGGCGAGCGGGGAGGTACCGGCCATGTCGACGGCGCGCTCAGGTTGCGACGCTCCAGCGCGATCCGCGCCGATGAAGACCGTCACGATGAGGAGGGAACGAGTGACCAGAGATCGTCTCGGTCGCCTGGTGGGGCTCTGAATCGGTGGGCGAGGGTTCATGCTGGAAGGGCTCCGGCAAATTGGTTCGTGCGATGTCGGCGGGTTGCGGTGGGCACAGCTACTCCCCGTGCGCTGCCTGTTGCGAACCGGCTGGAGGGATGAAGTGGGGCGGCTTCGGGATCGACCATTCCACGATCGGCTCACGTCGCAAGCCCGGCGAAGGCGAGCCGTTTGCAGATCGGCAAAGGGCAAGGCATGCGGTCTTCCGACCGCTCGCTTGGTGATGCGGATAACGCGCCATGGCCGGCCAACCTGAAGGCTCGCTGCGGTTGCGCTTTGACCACACGGCTCGGAGCGCGCCCCAAAGGGGACGGCAGCCCAGCAGCTATTCATGCTGGACGGCGCGCTCCCTGACGAGGCATGTAGTCGTCACCGGCGAGCAATCGCGGTCAAACCCGTGGACCAAACGAGATGGGTTCTTGTCCTTGGTTCGCGACGTCTCTTGTCTCTGGTCTCTTGTCTCTCGTCCCTTCAGATTCCGCGATCGAAGTCTCTCACCTGGTGAAAACCTATGGCGGCGTGACCGCCGTGAGCGACATCAGCTTCAACGTCGCGCGCGGCGAAATCGTCGGCTTCCTCGGCCCGAACGGCGCCGGCAAGTCGACGACGATGCGGATTCTCACCGGTTATCTGCCGGCCACTTCGGGGGTCGTGCGAATCTGCGGCGTGCCGGTGGCGACGCAGCCCGACGAAACCAAGCGCCGGATTGGCTACATGCCGGAGAACAATCCGCTGCCGGAAGACATGCGCGTGTCGGAGTACATGTATTTTCGCGGGCGCCTGAAGGAAGTGCCGCGGCGGAAGCTCGGCCCGCGCATCGACGAAGTGCTCGAGGTCTGCGATCTCAAACGCGTTCGCCACAAAATCATCGGCCAGCTCTCGAAAGGCTACCGGCAGCGGGTGGGCATCGCCGAAGCGATTCTCGCCGAGCCGCCGGTGATCATCATGGACGAGCCGACCATCGGGCTCGATCCCCACCAGATTCTCATCGTCCGCGACCTCATCGCGAGCCTGCGCGGCCGGATGACGGTCATCATTTCCTCGCACATCCTGCCCGAGATCGAGGTCACCTGCGACCGCGTGCTGATCATCAACCAGGGCCGCGTCGTGGCGCAGGGCACGCCGGCGGAATTGCGGCGCGAAATCTTTGGCCACTCGACCTACCGGATCGATCTCGCGGGCAACCCCGACCAGCTCACCGCGGCGCTGGCTTCGGTCGATGCGACGATTCGCCTCACGACGCAAACCGATCTCGACCGCGATGGATTCCGGCGCGTGACGCTGACGACGAACCGCGAGGAAGATCTCGGCGAGGCGTTGCTGCGGAACCTGCTGGCGAACGGCACGCGCGTGCGCGCCTTGAGCCGCGCGCACCCCACGCTCGAGGATGTTTTCCTCGCCGCCACGCGGCGCAGCTGGGACGCCGTCGCGCCGGCGGCGGCACCCGGCAGGGGGAATGACGATCCGCGACCGGAGACGACTGCCCGCCATGGACCCTGAGCTTCGGATTGCTGTCACCTGCCCGCTGGCGCCCATTGCATGAAACACTTTCCCACGCTGCTCAGCCACGAAATCCGGATGCTGCTCGTCAGCCCGGCGACCTACGTGGCCGCGACACTTTTTTTGGGATTCATGGGGCTGATCTTCACGAAGATCCTGGAAATGTATAGCGGCCCGCCGCAGGAGAACTCGCCGGCGAACGTGTTCTTCTGGCTGTTCTGGCTGCCGGTGTGCGTGATGGTGCCGCTGCTCACGATGAAGTGCCTCGCGGAGGAGCGGCGGCTTGGCACGATCGAAACGCTGCTCACGACGCCGGTGACCACGACGGAGGTGGTCCTGGCGAAATTCGGCGCCGCTTATTTTCTCTATGTCGCACTGTGGGGCACGACGTCCGGCTTCTTCTACATCCTGAAGAAATTTTCCGGCGACGCGCGGTTCCTCGACTCCGGACCTCTGGTGGGCGGCTACCTCTTCATCGCGGTGTCGGGCATGCTGTTTGTCGCCATCGGCGTCTTCGCGAGTTCGGTCACGCGCAACCAATCGGTCGCCGGCATTCTCAGCTGCGTCATCCTCGCCAGCCTGATTCTCGGCGGCAACGCGCTCTCCGACTCCACCTGGCTGGAGCATGGCATCCTCCGGCCGGCCAAGAGCGTGATCGAATACGCGCACGTGTTTGCGCATCGCGACGATTTCGCCCGCGGCGTGATCGACACGCGTCACGTGCTCTTTTATCTCAGCGGCACGGTGCTCGCGTTGATTTTCAGCATTCTGAGCGTGGAGGCGAAGCTGTTGCACGCCTGAATGAAAGTGAGGGTTAAATTGAAATGTAACCATTCAGCATCCTGCGACGCTGTCGCCGGATTCGTTGACCTCGGACCGGCCTCATCGAGGCCGGCGACAACGGCCGGTCACTCTCACTTTCACTCTCACTCTGGCTGATTTCGCGCATGTCCCTCGTCGAAAGTTTTCGCGCGGTGCGCTGGCTGCGGACGCTCAACCTCGTGCTCCAGGCCGTGCTGGTCGTGACGTTCTTCGGCGGGCTCAATTACGTGGCGAAGAACCATGCGCTGCGTTTCGATCTGACGAAGCATCGCAAGTTCTCGCTCTCGCCCGAGACGATTTCGTACCTGAAGAACCTCTCGCGGCCGGTGCACATCATCCTGACCTCCTCGCCGGACAGCGACAACCCGGAGGTGCGCGGCTTGATCGACGAATACGTCTACGCGACCGAGGATCGGCCGGCCGGGAAAATCACGAAGGAGCTGCTGGATGTCTACCAGAACCGGCGCCGCTCGGAGGAACTCGGCGTCGATCAGGCCGACGTGCTCGTCCTGCTTTCCGGCGGCAAACCCCGCATCGTCCGGGTGGACGAACTTTACACGATGAAGAACCGGAAGCGGGACATGTTCCGCGGCGAACAGGTGCTCACCGCGGCGATCCTCGACGTGTCGTCCTCCAGCCGCGAGAAGATCTATTTCGTGTCGAACCACGGCGAGCTGCGGATCGACAACCCGGATCCGCAACACGGCCTCACCGGCCTGCGGGATCAGCTCAAGCTGCGAAATTTCGAAATCGACACGCTCGACCTGACCGTCGCGCGCAAGGTGCCGGAAGATGCGAACGTCGTCATCATCGTTTCGCCGCACGCGAGATTTTCGCCGCAGGAGCAGGAGATGCTCCGGCAATTCATGTCGACCCGCGCCGGCCGGATGCTGCTCTTTCTGGCGCCGGGCAAGTCCACCGGGGCGCTGGGGGTCGACGAGCTCCTGCTCGATTGGGGCGTGCTCGTGCACAACGATCTGATCCTGGACACCGGCAGCGAGAACGTGACCGACAGTGGCGAGCTGCTGATCCGGTTTTTCTCCCCGACGCACCCGATCACGAAGCTGCTCGGCGAATACGGGCTCGCGCTGCGACTGGTCGGCACGCGCAGCGTCTTTCCCGATCCCGGCCGCAGTGTCGGCAGCGGACTGAACACCGTCGCGATCGCGGCGACGTCGACCACGGCGTGGGGCGAACGCGGCGGCGGTGCACCGGGGCAGATTCGCTACGACCGCGGGATCGACACCGGGCCGAATCCGCTGATGGAACCCCCGGATCGACTCGGCGTCGCCGTCGCCTCCGAGCGCGTCGCCGTGCGCGACAACCTGCCGTTCAGCGTGCGCGGCGGCAAACTCGTGGTGTTCGGTTCCGGCGACATGGTGGCGAACGGCCGGCTCGACAACGCGAGCCTGCTGCTCACGCTCAACGCGGTGAACTGGGCGGTCGATCGCGATCGCCAGCTCAACATTCCGCCGCGGCCGGTCGAACGGTTTCATCTCGCGCTCAGCGCGGCGGAGTTCACCCGGTTGCGCTACGCCGTGCTTTTACTGCTGCCCGCCGCCGCCATGGCGCTCGGGCTCATCGTGTATTGGACGAGAAGGAAATGAACGCGGAGTTGAGAGTTGAGAGATGAGAGTTGAGAGTCAAAACCAGCGACTCATCCTAAAGCTTTCGCGCGCACTCGGCTCTCAACGCTCAACCCTCAACCCTCAACTTTCTCAGTGCGCACCAAGGTCACGCTCGTCCTGATATTCCTGAACGTCGCGCTGTTCTTTTTCATCTTCAAGTTCGAGCGGACCTGGCGCACGGAGGCGGCGTCGCTCGAGGCGCGCCGGCGCGTGTTCGGGGCGGAGGCGGCCGACATCCGGAGCCTGGAGGTCGCGAGCGGCACGCCGGCAGGTTCGTACCGGCTCGAACGGCGGCGCGAGACCTGGTTTCTCACGAAACCGCTGGAATGGCCGGCCAACCCCCACGCAGCCGCGGCGATCGCGAACGAGCTGCAGACGCTCGAGCACGACGCCAGCTTCAGCGTCGCCGATCTCGAGAAGAACAGGCAGACGCTGGCCGAATTCGGACTGGAGAAGCCGAAGGTCGTCGTGACCTTTGCGTCGGGCGACCCGGCGACCGGCCAGGCGGCGCCGCCATCGACCACGACGCTGCGCATCGGCGACGCGACGCCGGATGGCAAGCGGCTGTACGTGCTCTCGCCGCGCGGCGATCGCGTGCATGTCGTCGGCCGCAGTTTGATCGACAGCCTTTCCGTGTCGCTCGACCAGCTCCGCGCCGATACGCTGCTCTCGGTGCGCGTCTTCGAGGCGCGGTCGATTGTCGTCCAGGCCGGCGGCTCGACCGAGGCGGCGCGCACCAGCGCGCGCGTGCGGATTCGCCGCGAGAGCGACGGCACGCGCTGGATGTTCGACGCGCCGCACACGGGCCGGGCGAACAAGACCGAAGTCGAACTCGTGATCAACGACCTGAACGCGCTCCACGCGAAATCCTTTCCCGCCGGCGTCAGCCCATCACCGGCGACTGCGCCGGGGTTCCGGGTGACGCTCGAGGGCAACAACCGGCAGGAGACGCTTTTTCTCGGCGAACCGGTGCGCGCGCCGGCGGCGAATGCGCCGGGCACGGAGTATTACGCGCAGCTCGAAGGCCGCGCGGCCCTGTTCACCGTGGTCGTGCCGAAGAAGCTGCTCGACAACCTGCGCAACGCGCAGGAGGTCCTCCGCGAAAAACGCTTCCTCGAGTTTGAGCCGGCCGCCGTCACCGCGGTGACGCTGGCCGGACCGCTGCAGCCGAACCTTGCGCCGCTGACGCTGCAGCGGCTGGAGCCCCCGGCGGGCCAGGCCGCCAATGCCGCGCCGTCGTGGCAAATCGTCCGCCGCGGCGACGGCGGCGGCACCGCGCAGCAAGCTCTGCCGGCGGATCGCGCGGCGGTGCAGCGGCTGCTGGAACGGCTCGCGCTGCTCAGCGCCGACAAATTCAAGAGCGACGCGCCCACCGCCGCCGACCTGGAGGAATGGGGTTTCAACCGGCCGGCGCGCGAGGTGGCGATCACCTCCCCCGGTAACGCGACGCCACTCGTGCTGCGACTCGGCACCGATGCGAATCGGAACGTTTACGCGCGCGTCGGCACGCCGACGGATCCCGGCACCTCGATTTACCAGGTCGGCGCCGACATCCTGAACGACCTGCCGCTCACGCCCCTCGCGTGGCGCGATCGCGCGGTGGCCGAACCGCTGCCGCCCGCGGCGAAGATCACGGCGCTCAAGCTCACCGATCTGGAAAACAAACAGACGCTGTTCGAAACGACGCTCAAGGCGAGCGGTGAACCCGAGTCCGCCCGCCGCGATCCGAAGGCGGTGCAGGCCGTCGTGGCGGGATTGCGTGCGTTGCGCGCGAAGGAATTCGTACCGGGTGGCTATGCGGAAAGAGTCTCGGCGGCCGGCGACGAACGGCCGTGGCGCTTCCGACTCGACGCGACGATCGCGTTGCCCGTGGCCGGCGCGGCGGAACAAACGAGCACGCTCACGTTGATGCTGACCGAACGGCTGGGCGGCGCGCAGCAATTCGCCGGCTCGCCGGATTTAAACGTGGTCTTCGCGCTCGAGGAGCCGATGGTCCTCGCGCTTTGGACGCTCGCCTACGGTGCCCGCGATCCCGGAGCGAGGATTGACCGCGAGGAGTGATCCGACCGGCGCCGTACGCAGCCCGGTTTCGCCATGAGCAACACCCTACATCCGCCGAGGCTCCGCCGGTTGGACAATGTGTTCGTATGTGCGCCGTTTTACTTCGTAACGGCGTGCACGCACGGGCGCGCGCGAACCCTGGCGAATCCGGCGGTGCACGACGGGCTGCGGGAGTTTGGCATCTGCGCGGCCGACCGGGGAGCATTTGTTGGCCGATATGTCGTGATGCCCGATCACATTCATTTCTTCGTTTCCATCGCAAACGGCACGCTGGAACTGTCGTCCTGGATCAAATCGCTCAAGAACAGTCTTTCCAAGATACTGCGGACCCAAGGCACTGCGGCGCCGCATTGGCAAAAGGGTTTTTTCGATCACGTGATGCGCTCGGCGGATTCGTATTCGTTGAAATGGGATTACGTTCGGGCGAATCCCGTCCGGGCGGGGCTCGTCAGTAGTCCCGAGGCGTGGCCGTACCAAGGCCAGATCCATGATCTTCGTTACTGAAGTCCAACGCGCAGTTGTAGCGGCGGTCTGCGACCGCCGGCGCGAAAATCGACCCGCATGTCCGGCGGTCATAGACCGCCGCTACAGGCGAAATGCATTCCGCGCTCGGGACCGCGCAGCGAGGTCCACGGTCCACGTTTCTGCTCTCCAACGCACAGTTGTAGCGGCGGTCTGCGACCGCCGGCGCGAAAATCGACCCGCATGTCCGGCGGTCATAGACCGCCGCTACAGGGGCAATGAGTAGCACACTCGAGATTGTCCGACAT
>Ga0082335_1003442_pt1 | contig 26045 bp, 23 predicted proteins | sample Subgrocontami58m_FD_72375 | JGI IMG/M metagenome (GOLD analysis project Ga0082335, IMG submission 72375) | Subsurface groundwater microbial communities from S. Glens Falls, New York, USA - GMW37 contaminated, 5.8 m (SPADES assembly) (version 2) ...
CAAGGACCGGCGCTTCCCCGGACGGGTGGACATGCGCCGCGCCGAGGCCGCGCGCACCCTGCGCGACTTCGACGACGCGGTGACCGCGCCGCTGCATGGCTTCGCCGGTGCCGACGACTATTACACGCGCAGCAGCGCCAAGCCGCTGCTGGCGGCAATACGAACGCCGACGCTGTTGCTGCATGCGGCCAACGATCCCTTCCTGCCGGCCGGCGCCCTGCCGCGCCACGAGGCCCTGCCCGCCGCGGTGACGCTGGAAGTCCATGCCGGCGGCGGCCATGTCGGCTTCGTCCATGGCGCCCCGCCCGGTCGCATCGACTGGCTGCCGCAGCGACTGTTGACGCACTTTTCCGCATATATGCCGGCCTCCATCGGCGTGCGATAATTTCCCTTTTGTCATTCGAGCGTATCCGCCATGCGAATTCCGGCACCCGAGATTTTCAAGGCCTACGACATACGCGGCGTCGTGCGCACCAGCCTGACCGCCGACACGGTGCGCCAGATCGGCATGGCGCTGGGCACCGAAGCCGTGGCGCGCGGCGTCCAGGCCATCGTCATCGGCCGCGACGGCCGCCTGTCGGGCCCGGCACTTGCCGGAGCGCTGGCTGACGGCATCACCTCGACCGGAGCGGACGTGATCGACATCGGCCGGGTGCCGACGCCGATGACCTATTTCGCCGCCCACGAACTCGGCACCGGCAGTTGCGTCTCGGTCACCGGCAGCCACAATCCGCCCGAGTACAACGGTCTGAAAATGGTGCTGGCGGAACAGACGCTTTACGGCGACATGATCCAGGACCTGCGCCGCCGCATCGCCAACGCCGACTTTTGCGAAGGCCGCGGCCACGTGCGTTACGCCAGCGTGCGCCAGGCCTACATCGATCGCATCGTCGGCGACGTCAGGCTGGCGCGGCCGATGAAGATCGTCATCGACTGCGGCAACGGCGTCGCCGGCAGCGTCGCGCCCGACCTGTTCCGCCGCATGGGCTGCGCCGTGACCACGCTGTTCTGCGAAGTCGACGGCAATTTTCCCAACCACCATCCCGATCCCTCCAAGCCGGAGAACCTCGCCGACCTGCAGCGCGCGGTGCGCGACACCGGCGCCGAACTGGGGCTGGCCTTCGACGGCGACGGCGACCGCCTCGGCGTCGTCACCCGGGACGGCGAAATCATCTATCCCGACCGCCAGTTGATGCTGTTCGCCGCCGACGTGCTGGCGCGCAATCCTGGCGCCCAGATCATCTACGATGTGAAATGTTCGCGCTGGGTGGCCGAGTCGATCCGCTTCCAGGGCGGGCGGCCGCTGATGTGGAACACCGGCCACGCCCTGATCAAGACCAAGCTCAAGGAAACCGGCGCGCCGCTGGCCGGCGAGATGAGCGGCCACATGTTCTTCAAGGAGCGCTGGTACGGCTTCGACGACGCGCTCTACACCGGCGCACGCCTGCTGGAAATCGTCTCGCGCTGGGATGACGCCAGTTGGCCGCTGAAGCACCTGCCCAAGGCCATCTCGACGCCGGAACTCAACCTCAAGATGCAGGAAGGCGAGCCCCATGCCCTGGTGGCCAAACTGCGCCAGGGCGGCAGGAAGCTTTTGCCCGGCGCGCGCGAACTGATCACCATCGACGGCGTGCGTGCCGAGTATGCCGACGGCTTCGGCCTGGCGCGCGCCTCGAACACCACCCCGGTCGTCGTGCTGCGCTTCGAGGCCGACAGCACGGCCGCGCTGCGGCGCATCCAGGACGAGTTCCGCGCCGCGCTGCGCGCGGTCTGGCCCGGCATCGCCATCGATTTCTGACCGAGCGAAGCCGAACGGCCAACGGTGGCCACATGTAGAGCAGCGGATTGACCGCTGATACAGAATTCTGTATCGTCGCCGAATGAAAACGACTCTCGACATCAACGATGCGCTGCTCGCCAACGCCAAGGCCCTGGCCGCGCAGCAACGGACCAGCCTGACGCGGCTGATCGAAGAGGGCTTGCAGCTTCGCCTTCGCTCCACCCATGTCGCAACAAAAGCAGTCAAACGCAGGATTCCCGTCTTCAAGGGGCGCGGCGGATTGGTTGCCGGCCTGAATCCGACCAGCAACAAGGCAATGCTGGATGCCGCCGACGATGACGCCTGACGTCAATGTGTTGATTGCGGCCTCACGCAGCGATCATCCTCACCACAAGGCAGCATTCGCTGTTCTGGACCAGGCCCTTGCGGCATGCGCCGATGGCGCAAGCCTGAAGCTGATGCCGATGGTCGTGGCCAGTTTCTTGCGATTGGTCACCAATCCGAGAATTTTTGTTCAGCCGACGCCCGTGGCAGATGCGATCGGCTTCGTAGACGCGCTCGCCATGGTGCCGGGCGTTGAGATGCCTCCGCTCAGCGCCGAGTGGCCCATTTTTCGCCAACTCTGCACCGAGAAGAAACTGACCGCCAACGACATCCCGGACGCTTGGCTCGCGGCGGCAGTGATCCACCTCGGCGATCACCTCATCACGTTTGACACCGACTTCAAGAAGCTGCTGCGGCGAACACAAGTGACTGTACTCAACCCCAACTGATTCCTGCCGGTCGGATTTGGGCAGTCACCGGCGGCACTGTGCCCTTAGCCGACGGTCGCGAGAATTGGGAGCGGCCATTCCCCAGGAATGCGAAAAATGCAGAAGCAGACATTCATTCTGCGTAAGTGATATTCTCGCCTGAGCTTCGTCGATGCTACTGGTGCGGACAGTCCCCGACCTATATTTTCCAAACTCGGCTGCCAGTTGCCGATGGCGTATTGCCGCTGCCGACATTCCAATCCCGGATTCAATCAAGAATCCCGGCGAAAACCCTATCCCTTATCACGATAGCTTTCTGATTGGCTTGCTGAGCTTGGGTAATTGCAGCATCACGCTTAACGACGGCGCTTTCATTGAGTTCTTGAATTGATTTCCATGTGGCGTCGCGCTTCTTGATGGCCTCTTTATTGGCAGCACGAATTTCCTCATTGAATGAGGCTGTAACTTCTTTTACCCTTGCTACGGCCTGAGGATGGTTTGTCGGAGCGCAGGTAAGTTGAAGAGCGATTGTCGCGCCTCCGACCACAACGGTAGCAGCAATGACCGTCGGAACAAGAATCGGACTAAGGAGAGTTCCCGCAACATAGCCGCCAGAACCAGTCAAAATATATCCACCACCGCTATGTGCAACAAACTGCAGTCCGGTCGCACTAAGAATTGCAGCAGCACCAGCGCCAGCGCCTCCCGCAGCCGCAGTGATTCGATTCACCATCGCGCTCTGACTTGGAGCATAAGAACAAACGACTTGAGTGGTTGTTGCCGCATTGGACGTAGATAAGATGAATGCTAATGCAGCACCCACGAACAGCCTATTGGTCTTCATTGGTGGGATCCTTCTTATGGATGAAAAGGTACGCGGCTTTCAAACCACCAAAGTGGTCGCTACCGTTCTCATCGGCACCGCAGGTTAGCTCTTGATAGATGACTTTCATTGAGGAGGGCCTTGCTTGGTCTTTTGGAAGATCTTCTTGAGCAGCATCTCCGAGACTTTCCGCGCTATCTTTCCGCTCCCTGGGAAAGGTGCCTTGCTTGCGAGTTCCTCCACCAAGTCAGGTACGTGCCTGACCGCAGCCTTCGCAACCGCATCAGGAACACCAATTCGCTTCATAAGGCTATAGGCCGTTTCATTCACTTTCCTACGGTATGTATTGGGTAGCCCAGCCCAGTCAACGAAATCGTTCCAAACTCTAAACAAGGCATCAGCAAACGAAATGCCGGAACCCTGACCGTACAGAACGAATGGTGACGCAAGAGCGTGCTCCGTCATCGCGTCAATCAGTGCCAGCTTCGACTGAACACGCAGCGGCGCGAAATGCTCCTCAAGTGCTCCGCCATTAGCAAAGCAAGTCGAGACTATGGCTGCATACCTGAATCGCTCGAACTCTGCCTGGTTCCTTTTCACCCAGGCGTTCATGGGAGATTCGTTCTCGCATCCGGTTACGGCAAGGACTACCGGGATACGGCCCTGAGTCAACTTCGTTACGAAGAAATCGAAGTCCTCTTCCTGTTCCCTGGTTATCCTTGACGCTCGTGCAACGTGCACCAAAAGGTTGTATCCATTCTTGGATCGTTCGAGCAATTCGACAAGCTGCAATACTGCCTTGTCAGCGGGTACAGTCCCATGACTACTTTCGTGAAGACCCGCCGTATCAATCAAATTAATCGCGGTTCCTGCATGCACGAACGAACCATAAAGGTGTGATTTCTCCGTTACGCCTCTTGCGCCATTGTCGGTCGGACGACTTCTGCCAGATAGCGTATTGCAGAGGCTAGTCTTTCCCGTCCCTGTTGCACCGAAGACTAGAATCCGAATCGTCGTCATTGGACTGGGGTCCGGAGCAATATCTGATCCGGCAGATGCCGTCGGTGGAGATTTCTTAGTCATGTTTGACATGTGGCGTTGGCGTTGAGCGGCGTACCTCCTAAGCACCCACCACAGGATGACGCCGACTACCAGAAGGGGAAGCACTGCGAGCGGCATGGCGGCTTGATTATAGTGAGTTGAAATGGTGAGGATATGGGAAAAATAGTCCTGACGATACTGGGTTGGATTGCGAACAAGGTTGGCCTTCTGATAATGGTTCTCTTACTATTTATCGCAGGAACCTATCTGAAGAATGAGTTCGATAAGCTAGAGCAAGCAAGGAAGGACAATCAGCGCGGCTCAGATATCTATGCGGAGACCGACCCGAACAACATCACCAAATCCTTGCAAAATGTTCTTGGAGGCGAGTTACCCAGCGCACAAGCCTCGCTAGCTGAAATTGGGCTGGTGCGAGAAAGACTGCACGCCACCCGCAATAGCAAGAAAATCGAGCGAGATAAAATTGAGAAGGACGCAAGCCTTTTAGAACTCAAAGTACCGGTTAGCGCTCCTTCCTTGCAGTTACTAAAACTCGACGTTGATATCGAGGTTCTTGATCAGGCTGTTCGACATGTTTCCGAAATTGAGAGGCGCGCCCGTGACATTTCCATGTGCGTGCGAACACCCAAGGTTTCATGCGGTAACCAGATTTGGCAGCTCCAAACACAAGTTGCCCAGCATGGTGCCAATATCAACGCTTGGAACAATCAGATTCAGGGTATTCGTGCCCAAAACCCCATTCTGGCAGGGCTATGTACGAGCGTTGACGGAAATGCCATTGGTGCGCTTCCCTGCAGGCAGATCGCGGTTCATCAACAGGCTATAGCGCTCGCGCAGAACCAACTTCTGCAAGCTAGCACGCGTATCAACGATCTAAGGCAAGCAGAGAAGGCCGCCAATGAACCCTTTTCGTTCACGTTTAGATCTGTGGCGAGTATTGAAGCTAAAAGGGCACTATTACGTTCCCATTCAGATCAACTGGAAACCTGGTTAGCCAAGAACTGGCTCGAACAATCTATCGGCTTGGTCAAGAGCCAGCTCTTGTATGCAGTATGGACATTGCTTGCAGCTATCCTCACCCCATTGTTGGTCAGGGCAGGAATGTGGGCAAGTGCAAAAGCAGGAAGACATCTGGGCAGCATCAGCATTTTTCCTGATTGCGACTCAAACATACTTGTAAGTGAATCATCCACGAACTGCGCAGTTGATCTCACCGTCGGAGATGAATTGCTCGTCCATCCCGACTACCCTTTGAGCAAATCAGACGGTCTCCAAAGTACGACCCAAGCAATTCTGGACCGAACTAAGCCCTTGGTAAGTTTGGCCTCAGGCATGTTTTACCTGACACGAGTGGACACGCAAACTGCCGGCACTGCGGTCGTGTCTGTACCCCAAAGCGATCCGTTGTCTCGTCTTTCCGTTGTCGACTTGCCAGAGCACTCGTCTCTCGTACTTCGCCCTCGATACTTGGTAGGAGTCGTACAGAAGAAAAATGGACCGTTGACGATTACTAGTCATTATCGGTTTTTCAGTTCGGCGAGCTGGCTGGCCATGCAATTTCGGTACATTGTCTTTCATGGGCCGGGGAAGGTCATCTTGAAGGGCGGCCAGGGAGTGATCGCAGAGACAGTCCAATGTTGCCTAGAGAGCAATCGCCATCTCACTATCGGATACACGGCAAATCTTGCGTACAGCGTGATCCGTCGGTCCGATTTCTGGCCATTCGTGTTTGGGCACGTCTTTCTCGGTGGAGAAAGGTTCGCAGGACAGAAGGGAATTGTGTTGTCGAGTGCTACTCCAAGCTCGATGAACAATGTTCGAAGCAGCCAAGGCGGTCTTCCAAATTGGCTTGACGCACTGATGAAGCCCTTTGGCTTTTGATTCCCGAATCACTGTGCTTTCGCATTTGAACGATGCTTGATAGTTCAAGATCTTTCACGGCAGCGTTTGCCAAGACTTGGCCTAATGGCTGGCTCGATCCAGTCGCCATGGATCGCCCCACAGGCACACTACAAGCAGTTGACGCAATGAAGACGCAGTTGCGGGAAACGACGACGGGTGTCTTCCTGATACCGACAGAGAAGCGTGAGCCAGTCGGTCACTGTTTCCACAATCGTGATGCTAAGGGGCAGGAGCTTTCATTTGATCTACGCGTTCTGCAACCTTAACAAAGCGTTTCTTTTGCCTACCGTCATGGGACAATTTTGTCTGCATTTTTTCCAAGTCGCTGATGACGATAGCGACGTCCGCGTCCGCGTCCGCGACCTCGCCTCGCTCACGAAGCTGCTTTTCAACAAGTTGATATAGCTGATCTGGATTCGAAGCGCCCGACGTTTTCGAAGTCCCATCACTCTGACGCTCTTTCACTATGTCATCAATGTCAGATAGGATTCGCTTCGCTGGTGTCGAAAGATACCTTTCGCGAATCACCTGATACGCAGGATCGTCTGCAAGCGCCCTATTTAAAACAAATATAACAAGCCAAACAAACAACACGATGGTTGTGGCAATGGCGAGGCCCGTTGCCAGAAAAAGTGGCACTCCCAATAGCGGAAACGCAATGATCAACGCAAGTTGAACAGTCCAACTTCCGAGAACACTGACGATGAGAAATCCGAGTAGGGTTGAAAGCGCCGCAGCAGCACCGACTAAGAGGAGTTGTCTACTCGCTTCTAACCTGTGCCGTTCCTTCATCAGGTGAACGAAGAACTCTATGAATATTGGCACTGCCGCTAAGAACTCCTTTATTTGATAAGCCCCAATCTTGGATATTGCCGAAAAGACCCGCACCAGATCAGTCCCTGCAGACTGTGCGGTTTCCTTCGATGCTTTGAACATGAATGCGAACAGGCGGGTCAGTATGAATTTCGAAAGCATTTTGTTTCAGTGATCGTTGTGAGTTAAGTGAACGGTAGAGTCTAAACGACTCGACGGCGCCGATTGTCGGTAACGCTGCATAGCCCAAGTTCAGGCGGGCGAAGTTGGTGGCGCAGATTGAATGGCGGCTATGGAAAACGGCCCTGGTTGAATGGCCGCAATGGGAGCAACTCTCCCACCGGCAGGTTGTGGCCGAATGCGCTCATTAGGGTTTCGCAGCCGCGCAAGTCTTATCGCTGCATTGCGGTCGCTGGTGTAGCGAGCCTGAGCGCCGCAATGGGGCACATCGGCCCGACACCATCAAAAAAGCGATACGTCCGCTATTCGATTCGACCAACCAGAAAACTTCAGGCCCGCTCTTCGACCCAACTCTTGACGGAAGCCAGTGCCGCCGGCAGTGCCGCCGGATCGGTGCCGCCGGCCTGCGCCATGTCCGGCCGGCCGCCGCCCTTGCCGCCCACCTGCTGGGCGACGAAGTTGACCAGTTCGCCGGCCTTGATCCTGCCGGTGAGGTCGGCGGTGACGCCCGCGATCAGGCTGACCTTGCCGGGGCTGGTGCTGGCGAGCACGATGGCGGCGCTCTTGAGCTTGTCCTTGAGCTTGTCCAGGGTTTCGCGCAGCGCGCCGGCATCGGCGCCTTCGAGCGTGGCGGCCAGCACCCGAATCACCAGCCCATTTGCGCCTTTGACGTCAATGGCCCGGTCGACCAGGTCGTCGCCCTGCGATGAAGCGAGCTTGCCCTTCAGCGCGGCCAGTTCGCGCTCCAGCTTGCGCACCTGATCGAGCACCGCGGCGACGCGCGACGGTACTTCCTGCGGCAGGACCTTCAGGTTGCCGGCGGCGGCGGTCAGTGCCGACTCCATGCCCTGCAGGTAATCCAGCGCGCGGTCGCCGCAGACGGCCTCGACGCGACGCACGCCGGCGGCGACGCCGCCTTCGGCGAGGATGCTGAAGAGGCCGATGTCCCCGGTGCGACGGACGTGGGTGCCGCCGCAGAGTTCGCGCGAGGAGCCGATGTCGAGCACGCGCACCTCGTCACCGTACTTTTCGCCGAACAGCATCATCGCGCCCAGCTTCTGCGCTTCGGCGATCGGCAGGATGCGGGTAGCGCAGTCCGTGTTGGCGAGGATCTCGGCGTTCACCAGGTTCTCGACGCGGCGGACTTCCTCGCGGCTCATCGGCTGGGCATGGACGAAGTCGAAGCGCGTCTTGTCCGGGTCGACTTGCGAACCCTTCTGCTGCACATGCGCGCCGAGCACTTCGCGCAAGGCCTTGTGCATCAGATGGGTGGCGGAATGGTGGCGCACGGTACGCGCGCGCGCCAGGGCGTCGACCTTCGCCGTCACGCCGTTGCCGACTTTCAGGCTGCCGGTGCTCACCACGCCGTGATGGCCGAACACCGCGGCCTGGATCTTCTGCGTGTCCTCGACGGCGAAGATGCCGTGCGATGAACGCAGCTCGCCACGGTCGCCAACCTGGCCGCCGGACTCGGCGTAGAAGGGCGTGTCGTCGAGCACGACCACGCCCATCTCGCCTTCCTTCAGTTCATTGACGGCCGCGCCGTCCCGGTACAGCGCCAGCACGTTGCCTTTCGCTTCGAGCCCCTGGTAGCCGTGGAAGGTGGTGGCGGGACCGTCGTAATCGAGGTTGGCCGCCATCTTGAACTTGCCGGCGGCGCGCGCCTGCTCCTTCTGCCGCGTCATGGCGGCATCGAAGGCGGCGCTGTCGACGCTCATCTGGCGTTCGCGGCAGATGTCGGCCGTCAGGTCGAGCGGGAAGCCGTAGGTGTCGTGCAGCTTGAACGCCGTCTCGCCGTTGAACTGCATCAGGCCGGTCTTTTCCATCTGTTCCAGCTCGGCTTCGAGGATCGCCATGCCGTGCTCGATGGTAGCGAAGAAGCGGTCCTCTTCCTGTTTCAGCACGTCCATGACGCGCGCCTTGCCGTTGGCCAGTTCTGGATAGGCAGCACCCATTTCGGCCACCAGGTCGGGCACCATGCGGTGGAAGAAGGCGCTGCGCGCGCCGAGCTTCCAGCCGTGGCGGATGGCGCGGCGGATGATGCGGCGCAGGACGTAGCCGCGTCCCTCGTTGCCGGGGATCACGCCGTCGGCGATCAGGAAGGAACAGGCGCGGATGTGGTCGGCCAGCACGCGCAAGCTTGGGCTGTCCATGTCGGCGCCGGAAGTCTCGCGCGCAGCGGCCGCGATCAAGGCCTGGAACAGGTCGATTTCGTAATTCGCATGCACGCCCTGCAGCACCGCCGAGACACGCTCCAGGCCCATACCGGTGTCCACCGACGGCTTGGGCAGCGGATGCATGACGCCGGCCTCGTCGCGATTGAACTGCATGAAGACGTTGTTCCAGATCTCGATGTAGCGGTCGCCGTCCTGGTCTTCGCTGCCCGGCGGGCCGCCCCAGATGTGCTCGCCGTGGTCGTAGAAGATCTCGGTGCAGGGGCCGCAGGGACCGGTGTCGCCCATCATCCAGAAGTTGTCCGAGGCATAGCGCGCGCCCTTGTTGTCGCCGATGCGGATCACACGCTCCTCGGGGACACCGATCTCGCGGGTCCAGATCTCGTAGGCCTCGTCGTCCTCGGCATACACCGTGACCCAGAGTTTCTCTGCCGGCAGCTTGTAGACCTCGACCAGGAGTTCCCAGGCGTATTTGATGGCGTCGCGCTTGAAATAGTCGCCGAAGCTGAAATTGCCCAGCATCTCGAAGAAGGTGTGGTGGCGCGCGGTATAGCCGACGTTTTCCAGGTCGTTGTGCTTGCCGCCGGCGCGCACGCATTTCTGCGAGGTGGTGGCGCGGTTGTAGCTGCGCTTGTCGAAGCCGAGGAAGACGTCCTTGAACTGGTTCATCCCGGCATTGGTGAACAGCAGCGTCGGGTCCTCGTGCGGCACCAGTGAACTGGAAGCCACGACCTGATGGCCCTTGGAGGCGAAAAAGTCGAGGAAAGCTTGGCGGATTTCAGAACTTTTCATGGCGTAAGCGCAGCCTGGGACGCAAAGCCGCGATTTTACGCGATGAAGGCCGCGCCCGCGCGGGGCGGGCGGGCCTGTGCGGCTGCCGGACTTACTTCTTGCGCGCCGGGCGATCCTTCTTGCCGTCGTGGTTGCGGTCGCGCTGGCGGTCGTGCTTCTCTTTGGCGATGTGGCGGCTCTGCTTGTTCTCGGCCTTCTGCAGCCGCGCACGCTCCTTCGGCGTTACCTTGCCGTCGGCCTTGGCCTTGTCTTCCATCTTCTGCACCCGCTCCTGGCCTTTCTTCAGGCGCGCCGCTTCCTTGCCGGTCAGTTGGCCCGAGGCCACGCCCTGGTCGATGCGCTTCTGCTGGTTGGCCTGGCGCTGGTCAACATTGGGCGTCGCGGTTTGCGCCATGACCGGCAGGGCAAAAGCGGCGAGAACGGCGACCAGCAGGCTGGATTTGATGTTCATTTGTGCTCCTCGTGTTTGGCATGGGACAACCCCATGCGCAGAATAACGCCCCGTTGCCAGGAAAGCTGACCGCGATATGTAAGGAAAAATGTGCCGCGCTTACATTTCAGAGGGCAGCCAGAGATCGGGACGGTCGGTGAAGACGGCGCCGACTCCCTGCGCAAACAGGCGTGCGGCTTCCTCGCGCCGGTTGACGGTGTAACAGGCCAGCGGCACCCGCGCCTCGCGCAGGGCCTCCAGCTTCGCGTCGGTCAGCGCGGGCGCGGCGAAATGCAGTGCCAGCGCCCCGGATTCAGCCATGCGCCGGCGCCAGTCGTCCGGAATCGACTCGAACAACACGGCACGCGGCAAATGCTCCGCTGCCGCCGCGGCGGCGCACAGGGCAGGCAGCGAGAACGAGGACAGGAGAACCTCGCCGGCAGCGGCCGCCGCATGCCGGGCGACGATGCGTCCGGTCTCTGTTTCCCGCCCGGCCGAGGGCTTGATCTCGACATTGGCCCAGAGGCCGAGCGCCGCGCAAAGTTGCAAGGCCTGATCGAGAGTCGGCGCCGGCTCCCCGGCGAAAGCCGGATGATGCCTGGCGCCCGCATCCAGCACGCCGAAGCGGGCCGCATCGAGTTCGGCCACCGGGCCGCGCCCGGACGTGGTGCGCTCCAGGGTGTCGTCGTGGATCAGCACCGGCACGCCGTCGGCGCTCAGCATGGCGTCGAACTCGACGCCATGACAGCCCAGGCGCGCTGCCAGGCGCAGGCCGGCCAGGGTGTTTTCCGGCGCGAGGGCGCCGCCGCCGCGATGCGCAATGATGCGCGGGTAGTCCACTACTTCTTGCGCGCCGCGGCCACGGGCTTGGCGGCAGGCGCGATGGCGGCGTTGACGCGGCGCACGGTGTTGTCCAGCGCCTCCTTCGCCGCCCGATCGGTGGTCCACACGAAAGCCACCTCCTCGCCGAGGAACTCATGCAGGCGATCGCGGATCGGCCCGTGCTTGGCCCGCGTGCTGCCCTTGCGCGACACCGACAGGCGCTTCTGCGCCGCATCGAGCAGCGGCTGCGGAATGCCCGAGTCGCGCAGGGCGGCAACCGCCCCCGGCGTCATCGGCAAATAGCTGGTGAGCTGCACCCACTCCTTCTGCACCTCGGGGCGCAGCAGGAAAGCGATGAAGCGGGCCACGAGCTTGTACTCGTCCTTCCTGTGTCCGGCCAGCACCCACAGGCCGGCGCCGTCGGGCAGGATGTCGGCCGGCTTCGCCGCATACACGTCGTCGTAGTGCGGCAGGGCGTGGATGCCGACATCGATGCCGGCGCGCCGGGCGGTGGCATACAAGGACGATTCCCCGGTCAGCATGGCGCATTCGCCACTGAGGAAGCGCCGGTTGCCTTCGCGCCCGGGCCCCGAGTAGTGAAAGTAGCGGCTCTTCTGCCAGCTCGCCAGCAACGCCAGATGCTTGACATTGACCATGCCGTTGACCAGCACCTTGTCCGCCGTGCCAATCTTGCCCACGACCGGCTCGCCGGCCTGCGTCGCCACGTTCTCGGCATGCACCCAGGCAAAGCGCGTGGTGGTGAGCGGGCACTTGCCACCGCGGTCGTAAATGTCGCCGGCGACCTTCTGCAGCTCCCACCAGGTCCTGACCGGCTGGTCGGGATCGACGCCGGCCTTGCGCAGGGCCGTGCGATTGGTAAACAGCACGGGCAGGGAAAGCGCCAGCGGCAGCGCCTGGATGCGCCCGCTGGCGTCGTCCACCGCGTCGGCGACCTGCGGATAGAACTGCGCGGCATCGAACTTCTGGCCGGCTTCGCGCAGCACCTCGTGCAAGGGACGGAAGCGCGGCCGCGTGCCGAAGAACTCCATGCCGTCATCGGGATCGAGCAAGGCCAGGTGCGGCAGCGCGTGCCGGTTGTCGACGCCGCGCAGGTCCTGCAGGATCACCCTGCCCTTGCCCTTCTGTTCGTCGTTGAAGCGCAGGACCTGGGTCGCCAGGGTATCGAGCGCCTTGCCGTCGAGGTCGTGGCGCAGGCCGATGTCCTGCGCCAGGAGCGGCAACGCCAGCCCGCAGCCAATCAGGGTCGCCAGAATATTTTTCATGCCCTTTTCCGTCAATCGTCAAAACAGGAGAAGTTTATACGCGATAAAGGCGCGACCCCGTCATTGCTTGTCGACTACCCTATTGGCGATCATCTGACCAGGAGGCCGGGCTGTTCGCGCCCGCCGCGGAAGCGCCATGAATACTGCGCAAGGAATCGCACTGCTGGTTGCGGCCGCCAACCTGCTGCTGGTGCTGCTCTTCCCGCCCCATGACTACGTTTCGATGTTGCTCGGCAACATCCCCACCTTCGACGGCTTCTACTTCGTTTTCGCCGGCGAGGCGCATCGCGTCATCAACAAGAGCTTTCTCACGCTCGAAATCATCGTCGTCCTGATCAACGCCTGCATCGCGATCCTGCTGCTGCGCAGCGCACCGGCGCAGCAGCGACAACAGCGCGGCGGCAATCGCAGACAGCGGGCGGTGCTGGCCCTGGTGGCGGTCAATCTGGTGCTGGTTTTGCTGTTCCCGCCCTTCGAGGTCTTTTCCGCCATCACCAAGGCGGCGCTGCCGACCTTCGAGGGCTTCTATTTCGTCTTCGGCGACAACGCCATGCGCCAGATCGTGAGCTCGATCCTCTACATCGAAGTCGTGCTGATCGTCGTCAATGGCGCCCTGCTCTGGCTCCTGTTCCGCGACAAGACGGAAGCCGAACTATCGGCGGACCAGATGCGCGACCTGGCGCAACAGCTCCGCAGCGGACAAAAGAAGTAGCCCGACCGGGCTTTTCCGGCGCCGCCCGGGCGCTCCGGCGGCTTGTCTTCGACGCCATCTTCGGTATAATCCGCCCCTCTCAAGCGCCCGTAGCTCATCTGGATAGAGTACTTGGCTACGAACCAAGGGGTAGGGAGTTCGAATCTCTCCGGGCGCGCCAGTACAAAAAGGGCCTGCAGAAATGCAGGCCCTTTTCATTTGTGCCCTTGCTACCATGGCGGGCCGCGGGCTGCCGATTGCTGCCCGTACAGCGTAGAGGCAGCGTCATGGTCACTCTGGATTTTCTGGTCCGCAAGGACCACCTGGCCACCACCGAATTGCGCGAGACGGCCGAAAGCCCGCTCGCCGAGGGCCAGATCCGCCTCGGCGTCGACAAGTTCGCGCTCACCGCCAACAACATCACCTATGCCGCCTTCGGCGACACGATGAACTACTGGGATTTCTACCCGGTGCAAGGCGGCTGGGGCCGGATTCCGGTCTGGGGCTTCGGCAGCGTCATCGAATCGAGGTGCCCGGATGTCGGTCCCGGCGACCGGTTCTATGGTTATTACCCGATGTCTTCCGAGGTGATCCTGCAACCCGTGCGCCTCTCGCACACAGGGTTCATGGAAGGCGCCGCCCATCGCGCCGCGCTGCATGCGGTCTACAACAGCTATTCGCGATGCAGTGCCGACCCGTTCCACGCGCCCGAAGTCGAAGACGTCGAGGCGCTCCTGCGCCCTCTTTTCATCACCTCGTGGCTGATCGACGACTTCATGGCCGACAACGGTTTCTTCGGTGCCGGAAACAATGGGCTCATGCTGCTTTCGAGCGCGTCGAGCAAGACCGCTTACGGCACTGCGTTTCAACTGGCGCAGCGGCAGGGAATCACGCTCGTCGGCCTGACCTCCGCAGCGAACCTGGAGTTCTGCCGCGGCCTGGGCTGCTATCACCGGGTGCTGAGCTACGACCGGATCGACCAGATCGATGCCGCTGCGGAATGCGTTTACATCGATTTTGCAGGCGACGCCGGCCTGCGCAGAAACATTCACACCCGCTTCGCAAACCTGAAGTACAGCAGTTCGATCGGCGGCACCCACGTCGAACAACTTGGCGGTGCGCGCGACCTTCCCGGACCGCGGGCGACACTTTTCTTCGCGCCGGCCCAGATCAAGAAGCGCACGGCGGACTGGGGAGCCGGGGTTCTGGGCCAACGCCTGCTGCAATCATGGCGGGAATTTGTCGCCGTGGTGGGCAATCCACCGGCACCCTGGCTGGTGGTGGAACACCATCGCGGCCCACGCGCTGTCGGCGCCGCCTACGCCGCCATACTCGGCGGTCGTGGCGACCCGCGCGTCGGCCACGTGCTTTCCCTGCGCTAGCCCCGGCCCGGCGCATTCCGCCAGGCGCCGCGGCGCCTAGTTCCAGCCCCCTTTGCCCTGTTGCTCGAATTTCTCGCGGTCGCGGCTGAACAACTCTTCCAGTTCCTCGCGGCCCGCCTTGGCCACGCTCAGCATGCGGTTCTCGTCGTGAAAATGCGGGATCAGGCTTTCCATGGTGGCGACGTTGTGCTGGCGGAAGGCATCGGCCATTTCGCGTGCCCGGTAAGGATCGACGCCCAGCGCTTCGAGCACCTGGCGGCCGGTCTTGAGCGCGGCTTCGAAGGTTTCGCGCTCCACCACCTCGACCTGGCGCGTGCGCAGTTCGACATAGTGGCGGACGTTGCGGGCGCGGGCGACGATCTTCAGTTGCGGAAAATTTGCGCGCACCAGGTCGACCAGCGCAATGCTGTCGTCGACGTCGTCGATCGCGTTTACCAGCAGCCGGGCCTTGCCGGCGTCGGCGGCGAGCAGCAGGTCGAGCCGCGTCGCATCGCCGTAGAACACCTTGTAGCCAAACTTGCGCAGCATCTCGATCTGGTCGGGGTCATGGTCGAGCACCACCGCGCGCATGCCATTGGCAAACAGCAGGCGGCCGACGATCTGGCCGAAGCGGCCGAAGCCGGCGATCAGCACGGCGCCCTCCGCGGCTTCGTCGATGGTGTCGGCCTCCTGCTTCTGCTTCGTCGCCAGGCGATCGGCGAGGCGGTCGTGAAGCACCAGCAGCAGCGGGGTGCAGGCCATCGACAGCGCCACGACGATGGTCAGCAGGCCGCCGGTTTCGCGGTCGAGCAGGCTGGCGCTCTGCGCGGCGGCGAACACCACGAAGGCGAATTCGCCGCCTTGCGCCAGCAGCATGGCGAACAGACCACGCTGCCGCGGCGTGACGCCGATCAGCCGGGCCAGCAACCACAGCAGCGCGGTCTTGATCGCCAGGAAGCCGGCCAGCAGCAACGCGATGCTGCCGGGCCGCGCCAGCAGCAGGCCGAAGTCGATAGCCATGCCGACCGAGATGAAAAACAGGCCGAGCAGCAGGCCCTTGAAGGGCTCGATGTCGGTTTCCAGGGCGTGGCGGTATTCCGAACTCGCCAGCAGCACGCCGGCAAGAAAGGCGCCGAGCGCCATCGACAGGCCGACCAGCGACATCAGTTGCGATATGCCCAGCACCAGCAGCAGGGCGAAGGCGGTGAATACCTCGCGCGTGTCGGCCGCCGCGATCAGGCGCAGCGCGGGCCGCGTCAGGTAGCGGCCGGCCACGATGATGCCGGCGATGGCGGCGACCGCCTTCAGCGCATCGAGTCCCGGCGTGGTGGTCGCCGCCGCATGCGTGGCGAGCAGCGGAATGGCGGCCAGCAGCGGAATCGCCGCGATGTCCTGGAACAGCAGGATGGCGAAGGCGCTGCGCCCGGTCGGTGCCGGCAGCAGATTACGTTCGCCCATGGTCTGCACCGCGATGGCGGTCGAGGAAAGCGACAGGGCCAGCCCGGCGATGATCGCCAGCTTCCAGTCGAAGCCGAAGGCGGCGCCGCCCACGGCCAGCAGCGCGGCGCAGGCCGCCATCTGCAGGCTGCCATTCACGAAGACTTCGCGGCGCATGGCCCACAGGCGTTTCGAGTCGAGTTCGAGGCCGATCAGGAACAGCATCAGCACCACGCCGAATTCGGAAAAGTGCATGATCGATTCGACGTCGCTGACGAAACCGAAACCCCAGGGCCCGATCACGGTTCCGGCGATCAGGTAGCCGAGCACCGAGCCGAGCCCGAAGCGCTTCGCCAGCGGCACGCAGAGCACCGCCGCAGCGAGATAGATCAGCGCGTCGCGCATCATCGTGGCGCGCCCGCCTTGCCCGCGTTGTCGGCACGCCATGTCTCCAGCCGCTCGCGCAATTGCCCGGCATGGGCGGCCAGTTGCGGCCCTTCGATGTCGTGCGCGCCATGCAGGACGCTGGGCGCGAGCCAGTTCATGCCGCAAAAGCGCGCGGTTTCCTCCAGCGGCGGAGTAAAGTCGGCAAAGGATCGTTCATGGATGCCCGCCGCCGAATAGGCCTGCGGCGTACCGCCGGTAGTCGCCACCCAGAGGCAATCCTTGCCGCGTAGCGCGGCGGCGCCTTCGCCGTAGGCCCAGCCGTGGCTCAGGACCTTGTCGAACCAGTGCTTGAGCAAGGCGGGCACGCTGTACCAGAACACCGGATGCATCCAGACCACCAGTTGCGCACGGCCCAGCGCTGCCTGTTCGGCAGCGACGTCGATGTCGAAATCCGGATAGCGGTCGTACAGCGAACACACTTCGAGACCAGCCACGTCACGCACGGCGTCCAGCAGGGCTTTGTTGGCCCGCGATTGCGAGGGATAGGGATGGGCAAAGACGAGGTAGATCATTGCGTTTCCACGATACACCAGGAAATCGGATTCCACGGCCTTCGCCTCCGTCGCAAGGCCTTGTCGACGTAGCCCCGCATCACTCGAACCGGGCGACCACGGGTGCGTCAGCGAACCGGACTCCAATCCGACGTGACGTAGTGTGCAAGGTCAAGCCCTGATGCCCGCAAATCCGCGTAGACGAGGGGACGCAAAAACGGCCAGAACCCTTGTGTTTGCTGGGCGTTCTGGCCGCTTGTTTACGACTATGGATAATAAACTGGTGGAGGTGAGCGGGATCGAACCGCTGGCCTCGACGTTGCGAACGTCGCGCTCTCCCAACTGAGCTACACCCCCATCGAGGCCGCGGATTATAACAATCGGGCTGCGCCAAGGGAAGCCGGCGGCCGCGGCGGCATCAGACCAGGGTCAGTTCATCCGGCGCGCACTTGGTGACACCGAGCGCGGTACGCACCACCAGCGGATAGGCATTGCCGATGAACTCGCCGAAGCTGGCAATGTTGTAGCCGACCACGATGCCCGGGACAGCGCCGACCAGCACCTCGCGCCCAATCACGAAACCCCGGCTGATGGCGGCCGTCACTGCGCTGCCGACCGGCAGTTCGCGGCGGTCGGCGCCTTGCTGAATCTTTCCCGGGCGTGAGCCAGTGCGCTTTTTCGCAGCCATGTGCATTCCCCCATCGCGGAAAACCCGCCTTCGGGAAAATTATCGGCGGCCGCGACGACGCTTTAGACCTGAATGACAGTAATGTTTCACCCCTATTTCGCGCCGGCGGCGGCGCGCATCAGGCGGTCGTTCACCGCGCGCCATGCCTCCGTGTCGGGCGGTGCGGCGACCAGGATCCGGTCGCAGCCCAGGGCATCGAACTCGCGCAACCGGGCATACAGATCGTGCGCAAACTGCGCCGCGTCGGCGCTGGCGACGTGCCAGACAAGCCCCGGGTCGGCCAGCGGTGCCGCCTGCGGCGCCAGCACGACGATCCTCTGGCCGGCGGCGAGGGCCTGCCGTACAGCCGCGGCGATATCGGTCGCGGCCACCAGGCGCAGCGGGGTGCCAGGCGCGTAGTGGGCGTCGAGGCTGCCCGACACCCGCGGCACATCGCGGCTGCCGCCGAATTCCGGCTGCCGCCCGAGGATGGCGGCGAGCGTCGGCGCATCGAGCATGCCGGGACGCAGGATGCGCGGGACTCCGGTCGAAAGGTCCAGGATCGTCGATTCGATGCCGACGGCACAGGGGCCGCCATCGAGAACCAGCGCCACCGCGTCGCCCAGTTCCGCCTGCACGTGCGCCGCGGTGGTCGGGCTGACATGGCCGAAGCGATTCGCCGACGGCGCCGCGACGCCGCCGTCGAAGGCACGCAACAACTGCAGGGCAAGGGGATGCTTGGGGATGCGCAGGCCCACGGTATCCTGGCCGCCGGTAATGGCATCGGAGACCGACGGATGACGCTTGAGGATCAGCGTCAGCGGCCCGGGCCAGAAGGCGGCGGCAAGCCGATGGGCAGCCTCGGGAACATCGACGGCCCAGCGTTCGAGATGCGCGACGTCGGGCAGATGGACGATCAGCGGATGGTCGGCGGGACGCCCTTTTGCGGCAAAGATCCTGGCAATGGCCTGCGGGTTCGCCGCATCGGCACCGAGACCGTAAACCGTTTCGGTGGGGAAGGCGACCAGTTCCCCGGCGCGCAGCAGATCGGCTGCGCGTGAGACCTCAGTCATCTTCGATGCCCATGAGCCGCCGTGCCGCCAGCGCCGACTCCTGGACTTTCTGCGCATCGCTGCCGATCACGGTGAAGTGGCCCATCTTGCGGCCAGGCCTGGCGTGGTGCTTGCCGTAGAGATGCAGTTTCAGGTTGGGCACGGCGAGCAATTGCGCCCAGTCGGGTTCGCGGCTGTGGTGCGGATCCTGCAGATACCAGAGGTCGCCCAGCAGGTTCACCATGACCGCGGCCGAGTGTGCCCGCGTCTCGCCCAGCGGCAGGCCGGTCAGCGCACGCACCTGCTGTTCGAACTGGTTGCTGACGCAGGCGTCGATGCTGTAATGCCCCGAATTGTGTGGCCGCGGCGCTACTTCGTTGACCAGCAACCGGCCGCGCACGACGAAGAATTCAACCGCCAGGGTGCCTACGTAAGCCATCTCCTGCGCGATGCCCTCGGCGAGTTCCTGCGCGTCGCCGGCCATGCAGCCACCGGTGCGGGCCGGCACGATGGTGACGTCGAGGATGCCGTGGCGATGGCTGTTCTCTGCAACCGGGAAGCACTTGACCCGGCCCTCTGCGTCACGCGACAGGACCACCGACACCTCGTAGTCGAGCGGCAGCATCTGTTCCAGGACACAGGCTTCGTTCTTCAACTGGCGAAAAGCCAGCAGCGCTTCCTCGCGGTCCCGTACCCTCACCTGTCCCTTGCCGTCGTAGCCGAAGCGGGCCACCTTGAGGATGCCGGGAAACAGGCCCGCATTGGCCTGTTCGACGTCGGCCTCGCTGCGCACATCGGCGTACGGCGCGTGGGGAAAGCCGTGCTGCTTGAGAAAGCCCTTTTCCGCGCTGCGATTCTGGCTGATGGCGACGGCGGCGGCCGAGGGACGTACCGGAACGAACTTGGACAGGTAGGCCAGGCTGCCGGCCGGCACGTTCTCGAATTCGGTGGTGACCGCGGCGCAGGACGCGGCCATGCTGTTGAGCGCATCCTGGTCGTCATAAGCCGCCACCAGGTGCTGGTCGGCAATGCGTCCGGCGGGACTTTGCGGGTCAGGGTCGAGCACCACCACGCGATAGCCCAGTTCGTGGGCGGCAATCACGAAGAAGCGGCCCAACTGGCCGCCACCCAGCATGCCGAGCGTGGCGGGGGGGAGAATCATCGCGCTAGCGCTTGATCGCCCGGAAACCGATATCGCGGCGGCACTGCATGCCGTCGAACAGGATGGGATCGAGCACTTCGTAGGCGCGCTTCTGCGCGGCCTTGACGTTGTCGCCCAGCGCCGTGACGCAGAGCACCCGCCCGCCCGCCGTCACCACCGCGCCATCCTTCCCGGCCGTGCCGGCATGGAACACGTGGCTGTCGGAGGTGGCCGCCGGCAGGCCGTGGATGACGTCGCCCTTCCTCGGCGTATCGGGATAATTCGCGGCGGCCATGACCACGCCAAGCGCGACGCGACGATCCCACTCGGCCTCGACTTCGTGGAGCCGCCCGTCGATCGCGGCATCGACCAGGGCGACGAAGTCGCTTTTCAGCCGCATCATGATCGGCTGGGTTTCCGGGTCGCCCATGCGGCAATTGAATTCGAGCACGCGCAAGGACCCGTCGGGCTTGATCATCAGGCCGGCATAGAGGAAGCCGGTATACACGATGCCGTCGGCGGCCATGCCGTTGATGGTCGGCATGATCACTTCGCGCATCACGCGGGCATGGATTTCCGGCGTCACCACCGGCGCCGGGGAATAGGCGCCCATGCCGCCGGTGTTCGGCCCCTGGTCGGCATCCTTGAGTCGCTTGTGGTCCTGGCTGGTAGCCATCGGCAGCGCGTTGCGGCCGTCGGCCATGACGATGAAGCTGGCTTCCTCGCCGTCGAGGAACTCTTCGATGACGACGCGCGCGCCGGCATCGCCGAGCTTGTTGTCGGAGAGCATCATGTCGACGGCGGCGTGGGCTTCCGCGAGGTCCATCGCCACCACCACGCCCTTGCCGGCGGCCAGGCCGTCGGCCTTGACGACGATGGGGGCGCCCTCGGCATCGATGTAGGCGTGGGCCGCCTTGATGTCGGCGAAGGTACGAAACTTCGCCGTCGGAATCTTGTGCCGCGTCATGAAACGCTTGGCGAAATCCTTGGAGCTTTCCAACTGCGCGGCAGCCTTGCTCGGCCCGAAGATGCGCAGGCCGCGGGCGCGGAAGACGTCGACAATGCCGGCGGCCAGCGGCGCTTCGGGGCCGACCACGGTGGCATGAACCTTTTCGCGCTCGGCATAGTCGGCGAGCGCTTCGATGTCGGTCAGCGGCAGGTTCTCCAGCTCATGCTCGAGGGCCGTGCCGGCGTTGCCCGGCGCGACATAGACCTTCTGCAGACCCGGCGCCTGCGCCAGGCGCCAGGCCAGCGCATGTTCGCGGCCGCCGGAACCGACTACGAGGATACGCATCGCGCTTGGCGTGAAATACGTTGGCCAGTGCGCATGCCCATTTTCGAGCGTAGCGAGCCAATCAATGGCCTCCCCGTGAGGGGAGGATGGGAGGGGCGGGCCCATTTGCCAGCCCGCGGCGTATCGAAAGTACGATATTTCATGATGCAGGGTGACTCATCGAAGGCATGAGCGTTAGTGGCGGAAATGGCGGAAGCCGGTGAACACCATGGCCAGGTTCTGCTCGTCGGCGGCGGCAATCACCTCCGCATCGCGCACCGAACCGCCGGGCTGGATCACGGCCGTCGCCCCGGCCTTGGCCAGCACGTCGAGGCCGTCGCGGAAGGGGAAGAAGGCATCCGACGCCGCCACGCAGCCGACCACGGTGAGGCCGTTGTTCTCGGCCTTGATCGCGGCGATGCGGGCCGAATCGACGCGGCTCATCTGGCCGGCACCGACGCCCACCGTCATCGCGTCCTTGCAATAGACGATGGCGTTGGACTTGACGTACTTGGCGACGCGCCAGGCGAACAGCAGGTCGCTCATTTCCTGGACCGTGGGCGCGCGTTTGGTCACCACCTTGACGTCGGCCTGGACGATGCGCGCCTCGTCGGCGCTCTGCAGCAGCAAGCCGCCGCCGACACGCTTGTAATCCAGCGTCCCGGCAACTTTCCCGAGCGGCACCACCAGCACGCGCAGGTTCTGCTTGGCGGCGAACACGGCACGCGCCTCGGCGGTGATCTCCGGCGCGATGATGACTTCGGCGAACTGGCCGGCGATGGCTTCCGCCGCCGCCTTGTCGATCGTCACGTTGAAGGCGATGATGCCGCCGAAGGCCGAGGTCGGATCGGTCTTGAAAGCCTTGCGATAGGTTTCCAGCGCATCGGCGCCGACCGCGACGCCGCAGGGATTGGCGTGCTTGACGATGACGCATGCGGCCGGTGCGATCGAGGCGTCGAAGGCCTTGACGCATTCCCAGGCCGCATCGGCATCGGCGATGTTGTTGTAGGAGAGTTCCTTGCCCTGGATCTGCTGGTAGCTGGCGATGCTGCCGGGGACTACCGTGGTCTCGCGATAGAAAGCCGCCTGCTGGTGCGGATTCTCGCCGTAGCGCAGGGTCTCGACCTTGTCGAAGGCCAGTTGCAGCTTCTCGGGGAAGGGACCGGGCTTGTTCTGCTCGTCGAGCGAGGTCAGCCAGTTGGCGATGGCCGAATCGTAGCGCGCGGTATGGGTGAAGGCCTTCTTCGCCAGGGCGAAGCGCGTCTGGTAAGAGATCGCGCCACCGGACTTCAACTCGTCGAGGATCACTGCGTAATCCTCCGGGTCGGTGACCACGGCGACACCGCCCTGCTCGTTGCCGTGATTCTTGGCCGCGGCGCGGACCATGGTCGGCCCGCCGATGTCGATGTTCTCGATCGCGTCGTCGAGCGTGCAGCCGGGCTTGGCCACGGTCTCGCGGAAGGGATAGAGATTCACCACCACCAGGTCGATCTGCGGGATGCCGTGCTGCGCCATGACTGCAAGGTGCTCGGGCAGGTCGCGCCGGCCGAGGATGCCGCCATGCACCTTGGGATGCAGGGTCTTGACGCGGCCGTCCAGCATCTCGGGAAAACCCGTGTAGTCGGAGACGTCGGTGACGTCCAGCCCGGCATCGCGCAGCAATTTCGCCGTGCCGCCGGTGGACAGAAGCTTGATGCCGAACTGGGCGAGGCCGCGGGCAAAATCCACCGTGCCGCGCTTGTCGGAAACGCTGATGAGCGCCTGAGTCACTTTATTCATGGGGTTCCTTATAGCAATCCGTGTTCGACCAGCATGCGGCGCAAGGTGCCGCGGCTGATGCCCAGCATTTCTGCGGCGACGGTCTGGTTGCCTTCCGCCTGCTTCATCACCACTTCCAGCATCGGCCGCTCGACGCACTTCAGCACCATGTCGTAAACGGCATGCGGCGCCTGGCCATCGAGATCGCGGAAATAGCGGTTCAGGGTCCTGCGTACGCAGTCGTTGATTTCGTTGCTCATGCTGCCTTCATCTCCTCGCCGCGATCTTCGTAACGCAGGCGATCGTTGGCCGCGGCGTGCCCGAGGAAGAATTCGTCGGCGGCGGCGAACTGCTCGGCCACGGTCTGCAACTGGTTCATGGCGTGACGGAAGTGCGCCGCGCCGACCAGGCCCTTGGTATACCAGCTGATGTGCTTGCGCGCGATGCGCACGCCGGTCTCTTCGCCGTAGAAGCCGTAGAGCTCGGCCAGATGCCCGCGCAGGATGGCGTGGATTTCCTCCACGCGCGGCGGCGCGAGTTCTTCGCCGGTCGCCAGAAAATGTTCGATCTCGCGGAACAGCCAGGGCCGGCCCTGCGCCGCGCGACCGATCATGACGCCGTCGGCGCCGGTGTAGTCGAGGACGAAACGCGCCTTCTGCGGCGAGGTGATGTCGCCGTTGGCGATCACCGGGATCTTCACCCGCGACTTGACCATGGCGATGGTGTCGTACTCGGCGGAACCCTGATACTGGTCGGCGCGCGTGCGGCCGTGGATGGCGATGGCGCGGATGCCTGATTCTTCGGCGATGCGCGCAATACGCGGCGCGTTGCGGTTGTCGCGGTTCCAGCCGGTGCGGAACTTCAGCGTCACCGGCGTATCGGGTACCGCCGCAACCACGGCCTCGAGAATTTGCGCAACCAGCGGCTCGTTCTGCATCAACGCCGAGCCGGCCATGACGTTACAGACCTTCTTGGCCGGGCAGCCCATGTTGATGTCGATGATCTGCGCGCCGCTGTCGGCGTTGTAGCGGGCCGCCTGCGCCATCATGGCCGGATCGGCGCCGGCGATCTGCACCGAGATCGGATCAACCTCGCCGTCATGGTTGGCACGACGCCGGGTCTTGGCGCTGCCATACAGCAGGGAATTGGAGGTGACCATTTCCGACACTGCGAGCCCGGCGCCGAGCTGCTTGCACAACTGGCGGAAAGGACGATCGGTAACCCCGGCCATGGGCGCGACAAACAGGTTGTTGCGCAACTGAAAGCCGAGGAATTCCATGTCGGGAAAAGAATGCGGTTCGGGAAGGGCGCGATTTTAGCGCAAAGCACTACGTCGGCAATCGAAGCTTTCTATGGTTTGTGGCAAATATCACGGCCAGGCGCGGGCGCCGTAAATCATCCGTTTTGCGACAAAGCCGCGCAATGCCGGCAACAGGTCGAGCGCCAGCAGACCCGCACCGCGCAGGTGCATGAGCGGCGGGAAGTCGGAACCGAAGCCGTCGATCAGCAGGTCGGTGAAGGCGATCGCGCCACGCCTGTCCATCCGGCGTCCGCGCGCGTAGTCCGCCAGCACCTCGGGCGCGCCCGGATCGGCGACGCGGCCAACGGCCTGCGCCAGTTCCCAGATGTCGCGCAGCGCCAGGTTGAAGCCCTGCCCCGCCACCGGATGCAAGGTCTGCGCGGCATTGCCCAGCCAGACCTGGCGCGCGCCGACCGGGTCCGGCCGGTAGCGCAGCCCCAGCGGATAGGCCACGCGCGGCGTCACCGCGGTGAAGCGATGGCGCGTGCCGAAGCGCCCTTGCAGCAGCGCGAGGAAGGCCGCGTCGTCGAGCGAGCGCACCTCGTCGAGGATTTCGTCGGCACAGGTCAGCACCACGGAATAACGCTCGCCCAGCGGCAACAGGGCGACCGGGCCATCGCCGGTGAAGCGCTCCCAGGCCACGTTGTGGTGTGGCCCGGCCACATCGACATTGCACAGCACCGCGTGCTGGCCATAGTCGCGCCGGGAGCCGGCGGCCGGATCGACCGCGCCTTCGGCATAGGCGGTCAGCGCAAAACTCGCCGCGTCCCCCAAGGGGACTTCCTTCGGGGCGTCGCCCGAGCCGACTTTCCTGCCCTCGTGGTAGGCAATGCCCTCCCGCGCCAGGGCAGCGTCCAGCGCCGCGATGAGCGCCTGCGCCGCCACCACCCACCCCAGTGCCTTGACGTTCATCTCCGTCGCACGAAGGAGCGTGCGGCCGAAACCGCCGCGCTGCGAAATGTGTATCGTTTCGATGGGTGTCGCCGCCAGCCCTGACCAGACGCCGAGCCAGTCGAGTATCTGCCGCGCACCGTCGGACAGGGCCAGCACGCGCGGGTCCTTGCCCACAGCCCGACGCTCGCGAGCCTCGAATATCTCCGCGCTGATGCCTTGTTTCATCAGCGCCAATGCCAGCGCCATTCCGGCCGGGCCTCCACCCACGATTGCGACTGTCCGACTGGGATCAGCTACCACGGGCATCCCGCATCAGGGCTTCGATGTCGGTGATCGTCTTCGGCGCGGCGGCGGTGATGATCTCGCAGCCTTCGGCGGTCACCACGGCATCGTCCTCGATGCGCACGCCGATGTTCCAGAACGCTTGCGGCACATCGTCGGCCGGGCGGACGTAGCAGCCTGGCTCGATGGTCAGCACCATGCCCGGCGCCAGCGGCGCCCAGTGCTCGCCTTCCTTGTATTCGCCGGCATCGTGCACGTCCTTGCCCAGCCAGTGGCTGGTGCGGTGCATGAAGAAGCGCTTGTAGCTTTCGGATTCGATAACACCGTCGCGCGAACCGGAAAGCAGTTTCAGGTCGATCATGCCCTGCGTCAGGACCTTCAGCGCCGCCTCGTGCGGATCGATGAAGGTGGCGCCGGGACGCACGGCGGCAATCGCCG
>Ga0082335_1003443_pt1 | contig 26038 bp, 27 predicted proteins | sample Subgrocontami58m_FD_72375 | JGI IMG/M metagenome (GOLD analysis project Ga0082335, IMG submission 72375) | Subsurface groundwater microbial communities from S. Glens Falls, New York, USA - GMW37 contaminated, 5.8 m (SPADES assembly) (version 2) ...
GGCCGCCTCGATGCCCAGACGCTCGCCGGCAAGGCACCGGTGGCCGTCGCGGCCGCGTGTGCCACTGCCGGCGTGCCCTGCGTCGGCCTGTTCGGTCAGGTGGATCTGCCGCCCGGCCTGGTGCCGCGGGCGGGCCTCGTTGCCGCGCTGTCCATCGGTCGCGCGGTGCGCCCGTTGCCCGAGGCCCTCGCCGCCACCGCCGACGACCTGGCCGCCGCCGCCACGTCGCTGGTGGCGCTGTGGGCGACCGCGCGCGGTTGAGGGATCGCCGCCGCTGGTAGGGTCGCCGCCGTGACAGGAACCCTCAAGGGCCTGGTGCTGGCCGGCGGTGCCGGTACGCGCCTTCGCCCCATCACCCACACCTCGGCCAAGCAACTGGTGCCGGTGGCCAACAAGCCCGTGCTGTTCTACGGGCTCGAGGCCCTGCGCGACGCCGGTATCCGCCAGGTGGGAATCATCATCGGCGACACGGGTGACGAGATCCGCGAGGCCGTGGGCGATGGTTCCGCGCTTGGCATCGAGGTCACGTACATTCCGCAGTCGGCTCCCCTGGGCCTTGCCCATGCGGTGCTCACGGCCGCCGACTTCCTGGGCGATCACCCCTTCGTCATGTACCTGGGCGACAATCTGCTGCGCGACGGCATCACGCCGCTCGTGGAGCGGTTCCGGGCATCGTCGCCCGACGCGATGATCCTGCTGCAGCAGGTTCCCGATCCCGAGAGCTACGGCGTGGCCGAGCTCGACGGCGACCGCGTGGTGCGCCTGGAGGAGAAGCCCGAGCAGCCGAGGAGCGATCTGGCGCTGGTGGGCGTGTACATGTTCACGCCCGCGATCATCGACGCCGCCCGGGCGATCGCGCCGTCTGCGCGCGGGGAGCTGGAGATCACCGACGCCATCCAGTATCTGATCGACCAGGGCATGCGAGTGGAGCCCCACGTGGTCACCGGTTGGTGGAAGGACACCGGCCGGCTGGAGGACATGCTCGAGGCCAATCGCCTGATCCTCGACGTCATACAGCCCCGTATGGACGGAGAGCTGATCGACTCCACCATCGAGGGTCGCGTCGTCGTGGAGGCCGGGGCCAGGCTGGTCAACTCGCACGTGAGGGGCCCGGCGGTGATCGGCTGCGACGCCCTGGTCGAGAATGCGTACGTGGGCCCCTATTCGTCCATCTCCACCGGTTGCGTCGTGCGTGGCGCGGAGATCGAGCACTCCATCCTTCTTGAGCGCAGCCGCATCGAGGACCTCGATGCCCGCGTGGAATCCAGCCTCATCGGTCGCGACGTGGTGATCTCGCGCACCGACGCCAAACCGCGTGCCTATCGGTTCCTGGTGGGCGACTCGTCGGTAATCGGCCTCACCTGATCGCATCGCGATGACGGCGCTTGTCATCGGGCACAGGGGCATGCTCGGCACGGATCTCATGGGCCACCTCATCGAGCAGGGGCACGAGGTCGTGGGCCGCGATCTCCCCGAGCTGGACATCACCGATCGGAAGGCCGTCATCCGCGCGGTGTCCGAGGCCGGGGCGGACGCGGTGTTCCATCTGGCGGCCTGGACAGACGTTGACGCAGCCGAGGAGCATGAGGTCCAGGCGCTCCTGGTGAACGGCGAGGGCACGCGCAACGTGGCAATCGCATGCCGTGAGGCCGGTGCCACGCTCGTCGCCGTGTCCACCGACTACGTCTTTCCCGGCACCGGCGGCCCGTACGACGAGTACGCCGCCACCGATCCCATTCAGGCCTACGGCCGAACGAAGCTGGCGGGTGAGCGCCTGGCCGAGATGGAGTACCCGGACGGCACGCGCATCGCCCGCACGGCGTGGCTCTACGGTGCCAACGGCAAGAACTTCGTCGACACCATGCTCGGCCTCGCCGCCACGCGTGACCACGTCGATGTGGTCGCCGACCAGATCGGCTGCCCCACCTGGACCAAGGATCTGTGCCCGGCCCTCGTGGCACTGGTTGATCAGCCCGCGGGCGTGTTCCACACCGCGGGTGGGGGCAGCACCACGTGGGCCGACTTCGCACGCGAGGTCTTTCGGCTGGCCCATGTGGACTGCCGGGTGGTCGACACCACCACCACGGCCCTCGCCCGCCCGGCACTCCGACCCGAGATCAGCATCCTCGAGGTCACCCGCCCGGGCGCCCCCCGCCTTCGGGCGTGGGAAGATGCACTGGCCGACTACATCGGGGAGCGTTCGTGAAGGTTCTCATCACCGGTGGTTGCGGGTTCATCGGCTCGGAAGTGGTGCGTGTCGCGCTTGAGCGCGGCCACGAGGTCGTCAACCTCGACAAGCTCACCTACGCGGGCAACCCGGCCAACGTGGCCGAGGTCGCCGACGACCCGGGCTATGGCTTCATCCATGGCGACATCGCCGACCCCGACATCGCCGCACGCTCGGTGGAGGGCTGCGAGGTGGTCATCAATCTGGCCGCCGAGAGCCACGTGGACCGCAGCATCCATAACCCCACGGCCTTCATCGAGACCGACGTCGTGGGTACCGCCACGCTTCTCATGGCCGCGCGCGCCGCCGGTGTGCGCCGCTTCGTGCAGGTGTCCACCGACGAGGTCTATGGATCCATCCCCTCGGGTGCCTTCCGCGAGACCGACCCCATCAATCCGTCCAGCCCGTACTCGGCCAGCAAGGCCGGTGGCGACCTGCAGGCACTCGCCATTCACCACACCTTCGGGTACGACGTGGTCATCACGCGGGGCTCCAACACCTTCGGTCCCCGCCAGTACCCCGAAAAGCTCATCCCGCTCTTCGTCACCAATGCGCTCGACGGCATACCCCTGCCGGTGTACGGCGATGGGATGCAGATCCGCGACTGGATCCACGTGCGCGATCACGCCGAGGGCATCTGGCACGCCATGGAACACGGCGAGGCCGGAGAGATCTACAACGTGGGCGGCGGCAACGAGGTGCCGAACATCGACATCACCACGCGCATCCTGGCGCTCACCGGCGCATCCAAGGACATCATCACGTACGTCGAGGACCGCCCGGGCCACGACCGCCGCTACGCGCTCGCCACCGACAAGCTTCGCGCTCTGGGCTGGGCCCCGCGCATGGAGTTCGACGATGCCCTGGCCGCAACGGTCGAGTGGTACCGCGAGGGCCGCGCCTGGTGGGAGCCCATCAAGAGTGGCGAGTACGCGGAGTGGTACGCGGCGAACTACGAGGCCCGCACGGCCGGGTAACTCCCGGGTGCACGACTCCGGTGACCTCTGGGGGCGGCCCTCGGTTCCCGGATTCACGTCCCTCCGCCCCCCCGGGGGGGCGACCACTGATCGGTGGTCGACATGGGTTCATTCATTGGGGGGGGGTGGTCGTCGCCCGTTGATTCAAGACCCGGTTGAACTCACTGGTGTCTTTCATTCACAGACCCGTGTCTGATGCTGGCCTCGGCCCCGTCGTCCAGAAGCCGGGTCACGCGGACCCTGAAACTGGACGGTGGGGCCGAGGTGAGGGCGTCAGGTGACCGTGAACGCCACGAACTGACCGGCCTTGTAGTGGCCCGCCAGGTTGCACAGCAGCACGTACTTACCGGGCTTGAGGTCGATCGTGAGGTCGGTGCCGCGCCCGTCGCGGATCCGGTGGTCTGCGTCGCCGCGCACCGGGGTTGCGTAGACGGCCTCTGCAAGCAGACCCGCCTTCTCCTCGTCGACCTTCCCGTCGGCCGTGAGCGGCAGCTTGCTCGGGGCGGTGTCGGTCTTGTAGATGGCCATCTCGTGGTGCATCGTGCCGACGTTGTCGATCACGAACGTCGTGGTGCCGGCCTTCACCGTGTTCTTGTCCACCTTGACGAAGTACTTGGAGCCGTTCTCGCCGAGCTGGACCCCCACGGCAGTGCCCTTCACCTTCGCACCGGCCGCCTGAGCATCACTTGTGGGTCTTTCGGGCGTGACCGCGGCGGTCCCGCCGGCATCACCCGTGACCGTGAACGCGACGAACTGACCGGCCTTGTAGTGGCCCGCCAGGTTGCACAGCAGCACGTACTTGCCGGCCGGAAGGTTGACCGTGTAGTCAACGCCGCGCCCATCGCGGATCCTGTGGTCTTCATCGCCTCGCAGCGGCGTCGTGTACACGGCCTCTGCCACCAGGCCCGCCTTCTCCTCGTCGACAGTCCCCTCCGCAGTGAGCGGCAGGTTGCCGGGGGCGGTGTCGGTCTTGTAGATGGCCATCTCGTGGTGCATCGTGCCGACGTTGTCGATCACGAAGGTCGTCCTACCGGCCTTCACCGTGTCCTTGTCCACCTTGATGAAGTACTTGCTGCCGTTCTCGCCGAGCTGGACCTTGACGACGTTGCCGGCCGCCGCCGCAGCCGTGTTGCTGCCCGTCGATTCAGTGGAACTCCCGCCGCCGCCGCCACACGCCGCCACTCCGAATGACAGCACTGCGAGCAAGAAGAGCACGCCAATGGGTCTCGCGAATCGCATGGATCCTCCAAGTTGAGTGTGGATGCACGATGCATAACCACACCGTTGAGGCTCTCAGCGCCGACCCAACGTTCGCATCCGGGCAATGGATGACCGCAGGTGTGGTTTATCCACACGATAAGCAGCAGGCGGCAGTGGTCCGCTGATTCACGACCCCACCACCCTCTGGGGGTGACCACCGATCAGCGGGTTCGAGTCCCGCTGCCCTCTGGAGTTGATCACCGATCAGCGGTCGGCACGGGTTCGTTCATCGGGAGGTGGCACGGGTTCAATCGTCGGGCAGGCGATCACCGCTACCCGGTTGGCACGGGTTCTGCCGTCGAGGGGGCCTACTGGTTCTCGAGCAGCTCCTCAGCCGGCACATCACGCCATACACGAGCGGGCAGGCCCGCCACCAGTTTGCCCGCGGGGATGTCCTTGGTCACCAGGGCGCCGGCCGCCACAAAGGCCTCTTCGCCGATCTCGATGCCCGGCAGGATCACGGCGCCACCACCCACACGGGCACCGCGACGGATGACCGCGCCCCTGATGAGGGAGTGCCGGGCGTCGGTGCGTCCCATGAAGTTGTCGTTGGTCGTGGTGACGCAGGGGGCGATGAAGACGTCATCCTCGAGCAGCGACTTGGCCGTGATGTACGAGTTGCTCTGCACGGAGCAGCGCGCGCCGATCGAGACGTCGTTCTCGATGCACACCGCACGGCCGATGCCGCAGTCCTCGCCGATCTGCACCCGCTCGCGAACGAATGCCTGGTCGCCGATGACCGTGCGGTCACCGATACTGCTGCCGCTGAACACCACGGCGCCCGCGCAGATGGCCACCTTCTCGCCGATCACCAGGCCGGGGAGAGGCTCGCGCTTCGAAGTGGATCGGGTCGCCAGCTTGGGCTGCTTGCCCAGCACCACGTTGTCTTGGATAACGCATCCGGCACCGATGACGACCCCATCGTGGATCACCACGTTGGCGCCGATCTCGACGTCGTCGGGGATGGCCACGCCCGCACCGGTGACCAGGTTCTCACGGCTCATGCTGCTGCCCCTTCCAGGGTGACGGGTCGTCCGGACTGGGCGAGGGATTCACTCATGGCCTCGAGCACCTCGACCGTGGCCAGGCCGGCCCAGGCGTCCGCAATCGGGCGGGTGCCCGCCCGCACGGAGTCGATGAAGTGTTCGCATACGAGCCGAAGCGGCTCGGCGGAATCGATCTTGGGAATGGAGATGTCGCCCGAGCGCACCTGGATGTACTCGCCGTACGTGCCTGTGCGCGGAATGGGGCCCTTGTCGTACACGGTGATCTTGCGCTCGGTCTCCATGTCGTCGAACACGACCATCCGCTCCGAGCCGATCACGGTCATGCGCCGCATCTTGTGGGGGTCGAGCCACGACAGGTGCAGATGGCCGGTGACGCCCGAGGCGAACAGGATGTGCCCGAACACCACATCCTCGACACCCGGCTGCAGATATGAGGCCCCGGTGGCGGATACCTCGATCGCGGGCTCGCCCACGATGTGCAGCATGACGCTGATGTCGTGGGGCCCCAGGCTCCACAGCGCGTTCTCGTCCTGGCGCACGATCCCCAGGTTCAGCCGGTTGCCGTAGAGGTAGTGAACGTCGCCCAGATGGCCGGCGTCCACCAGTTCCTTCATCTTGGTCACACCGGGGTGCAGCACCAGCAGGTGGTCCACCATGCAGGTGACCCCCGCGGCATCGGCGGCCTCGGCCACCGCGCGGGCGTCCGCGGTGGTCAGCGCCAGCGGCTTCTCCACGAACAGGTGCTTGCCGGCCTCGATCACCTTGAGTGCCAACGCTGCGTGGGTGGGGACCGGCGTGGCGATCACCACGGCGTCCGTGTCGGGGTCGGACAGCACCTCGGAGAGGTCGGTGGTGAAGCGCGCATGCGGGAACGCCGGGCGATGGCGGTCGAGCAGGCCCTCGTCCAGATCACACGCCCAGCGCAGTTCGGAGCCCCCGAGGCGGTCGAAGTTACGGGCCAGGTTGGGGCCCCAGTAGCTCATTCCCACCACGGCGATGCGCAGGGGGGTCACAGCGTCCATACATTGTCCCCTCGCGGTACGGCATTTCGTAGGTCAACCACCAGGTCGCTCTCCTCGGCCATGTGTGCCCAGTCGATTCCGGAGTGCGCCGTCACCACCACCACGACGTCGGCGGCGTGCAGCGCGTCGTCGTCGAGCGCCACGCTCGCCAGGCCCTGGCGGGCCAGGGTGGGCACGTGCGGGTCGTGGTACGAGACCTCCGCGCCGGCATTCTCGAGCAGGGCGATGACCTTGAGGGACGGGCTCTCTCGCGTGTCATTCACGTCGGCCTTGTACGCCACCCCGATCACCAGCACGCGGCTGCCGTTCAGGGCCTTGCGGCGCGAGTTGAGCGCGCGCGCGACCTTCGATACGCAGAACGCCGGCATCTGGGAGTTGACCTTGCCGGCGAGCTCGATGAACTCGGTGTGGAAGTCGAACTCCCGGGCCTTCCACGTGAGGTAGAAGGGGTCGATCGGAATGCAGTGTCCGCCCAGTCCTGGCCCGGGGCGGAAGGGCATGAAGCCGAACGGCTTGGTGGCCGCGGCGTCGATGACCTCCCACACGTCCACGCCCATGCGGTCGCAGAGCACCGCGGTCTCGTTGACCAGGGCGATGTTCACGCTGCGGAAGACGTTCTCGAGGATCTTCGTCATCTCGGCCACCTCGGGGGTGGACACCGCGACCAGGCTGTCGAACGCCTGCCCGTACACCTCCATCGTGCGACGCGTGCACTCGGGGGTGAGGCCGCCGACCACCTTCGGCGTGCTGCGGGTGGTCCAGTCCTCACGGCCGGGATCCACGCGCTCGGGCGAGAAGGCCACGTGGAAGTCGCGTCCCGCCGTCAGCCCGGATCGCTCGAGGATGGGCGCGAGCTCCTCGCGCGTCGTGCCCGGGTAGGTGGTGCTCTCAAGTACCACGACCTGCCCGGCACGCAGGCGCTGCGACATGCTCTCGGCCGCGCCCAGCACGGCGGAGAGGTCGGGCTCGCGGTGCTCATCCAGCGGCGTGGGCAGGCAGATGATGACCGCCTCGACGTTCCGCATCGGATCCCACTGCGTGGTGGCGCGCACCATGCCCGACTCCGCAAGCGGGCGCAGCCGCTCGGAGGACACGTCCTCGATGTAGGAGGTGCCACCGTTCACGGCGTCCACCTTCGACTGCACGGCGTCGAGGCCCAGCACGGGTACCCCGGCCTCGGCGAAGGTCACCGCAAGCGGCAGGCCCACGTAGCCGAGACCGACGACGCCGATGCGCGCGGTCGCGGTGGTCATTGGGGCCCGCTCTGGATGTCTGTTCTCGGCGCTGACAGCGGCGGTATCGTAGTCGTCCCCGAGTGGTGGTGTCCTCGCCGCACGGGTATTGCGATACCGATACGGGGGTTACGTGTGGCGGATGCGGCGCTTGCGGGGCTTCCCCGCCTCGTCGGGGCGGAGGACGAGACACGCTGGCGTGGGCAGGCGATGACCGCGCTTGGGCTCGCATCCGCCTGCTTCTGGGTCGTGGTCTGGCTCGTGGATGGCCCCGTCCGGCCGCTCGAGGCCGGCATCGTGTTCGTCGCCGCGCTGGTCACCAGCCTCACCGTGGCGGGGGTCACCAGCCGCCGTCGCTTCGCGAATGCCCTGGCTGCGGTGAAGCGCCCGGGCGTCATGGTGCACGAGACCCGCGCCGATGCCAGGGAGCGCCACGCGCGTGCGGCCGCCGTCATCCTGCTGGGTGCGGTCGTGCTGCTGATCTTCGACACCCTGGTGAGCGAGGTGGGCGCGACAGCCGCCCTGCTCGCGGGTACGGGAATCGGCATCGGCATCGTGGATCGCCTGGAGGCCCGCCGGTGGAGCCGGACCGAGGGCGAGCGCTCGTCGCGCCTCTTCCTCATGCTGCGGCCCTCCGCGCTGCTCGTGCGCTTCGGGTCACCCGAGGTCTACGAGCTTCCACGGGGTGATGCGGCGCAGCGGGAGTCGGCTGAGGGCGCCCTGTAGCGCTCAGCCGAGTTCGGCCACGATGGCGTGGGCGATGGCATCGCCCGCGTGGCCGTCTCCGTAGTACTGCGGGCGTTCCGCAGGCATTCGTAGATCGGACAGTGCCTCGCGCACGCGGCCGACATCCATGCCCGTCAGGCGGTTGAAGCCGCCATCGACCGTCTCAACCCACTCCGTGGTGTCGCGCAGGGTGATGCAGGGGATGCCATGGAAGTAGGCCTCCTTTTGTACGCCGCCCGAGTCGGTCACCACGGCCTTGGCCTGCATCAGCAGGGCCGTGAAGTCCAGATACCCCACCGGAGGGGCCAGCACCAGCCCGGACACCCCTGCGAGCTCGTCCCATCGCCCGCCCGCCTCCAACTTCGCCCGCGTTCGAGGATGTACGGGAAATATGGCCGGCTGATCGAGCGATGAGAGCACGTCAACAAGGGCGGACAGCGCCTGCGGGGTGTCGGTGGCCGCGGCACGGTGGACGGTCACCAGCAGGTACCCGGCGGGTTCCAGCCCGTGGGCCGTCGGCCCCGGGCGATTCTCCGCGAGGGGGGCGAAGGTCCGGCAGGCGTCGTACATGACGTCGCCAACGAGGTGCACGCCCTTCGTGACCCCCTCGCGCGCCAGGTTGGACACGGCCTGTTCGGTGGGGCACAGCAGGATGTCGGACAGGTGATCGGTCACCACCCGGTTCTGCTCCTCGGGCATCGAGCGATCAAACGAGCGCAGGCCCGCCTCGACGTGAGCCAAGGGCACCCCCGACTTGGCGGCGGTGAGCGCTCCCGCGATCGTGGTGGTGGTGTCGCCGTAGACCAGAAGTGCGTCGGGCCGGGCGTCGATGAGGATGGGCTCCAGTCGCTCCATGATGACGGCGATCTGGTGCACCGGCGTGCCGGGCCCCACGTCCAGGGAATGGTCGGGAGCCGGGATTCCCAGCTCGTCGAAGAAGAGATCCGCGAGTTCGGGGTCGTAGTGCTGCCCCGAGTGCACGAGGATCTCCTCGCCCAGACCGCGGAGTGCGCGGCACAGGGGCGCGGCCTTGACGAACTGGGGTCGGTTTCCGACCAGCGAGACGATGCGCATGGGGCTCCTAGAGGCCTGCGAAGCCAATGCCTGCGAGGTGCTGGGTGATGCGCTCGAGGTTACCGGTGAGCATGAGTATTCCGAGGCCGATCATCAGTGATGCGCCGATCGCATTCACGATCGTCCAGCGATCGCGAATCCAGCGCGACGCCGACAGCGTCTGTGTCATGAACGCGCCGGCGAGCAGGAACGGCACCCCCAGTCCCAGCGAGTAGATGAACAGCAGCAGCGCGCCGGCGAGAGGCGATCCGGTGGGGGCGGCAAAGGTGAGGATGCTTCCCAGGATGGGCCCGATGCAGGGTGTCCAACCCGCGGCGAACGCCGCACCCACGAGCGAGGCGCCTACCAGGGTCTCGGGCCGCTTCGACAGCCTGAGGCGCCGATCGGCCTGGAACACGCCGAGGCGGGGCAACAGCAGCAGGGCCAGGCCCATCACGATGATGATCGACCCCGCCACCACGTTCAGCACGTCGCGGTCGCGTGCGAGCGACCGGCCAAGCAGTCCCACGCTCGCACCGAACAGGGCGAACATCGTGGCGAACCCCAGCACGAATGCCGCCGTGGGGCGCAGAACGTTTCGCCAGCCCGCCCCTGCCTGATCGACGGGCACACCGGATATGAATGACAGGTACCCCGGTACCAGGGCCAGTACGCATGGCGACGCGAACGACACGAAGCCCGCCGCGAAGGCGATGGGCAGTGAGATCAGGGAGATCTGGTCCACGGATAGCCCATGGTAATCCGACCCGCAGCACGGATCAGACGCCCCCGGCGTCTCCTCCCGCGGCGCCCGGACGCGTCTTCCACCAGCTGAGGCCGATGCTCAGGGCCAGCAGGCTCACGATGACCGCCAGCGAGACATACACCGGTGGGTGCCACACCGACCTGAGCAGCATCTTCACGCCGACGAAGGCCAAGATGACCGCCACCCCGTAGGGCAGGTACCGGAAGCGGTCCACCAGCCGCTCCAGCACGAAGTACAGCGACCGCAGCCCCATCAGGGCGAAGGCGTTCACCGCGAACACGATGAAGGGCTGGCGGGTCACCCCGAACGCAGCCGGGATGGAATCCAGGGCGAACACCAGGTCGGTGGCGGCCAGCATCACCAGCGCGAGCGCGAGGGTCGTGAACATCCACCTGTTCCCCACCCGCACGCGGAACCGGGACCCCTCATACGAACCGGTCAGGGGGAGATGCGTCTTCAGGAACCCGAGCAGTCGGGAGTGCTCGGGGTCGGCGGGGTCATCGGCATGCCTCACCAGTCGCCATGCCGTGTAGACGAGGAAGGCGCCGAAGATGTACAGAATCCACTCGGCACGGGTGATGAGCGCCCCGCCGATGAGGATCGCCACCAGACGCAGGCCCAGGGCGATGAGGATGCCGATGGTCAGCGCGCGAAGGCGGGCAGCCGGTGGGGTGGCGAAGAAGCCGAGCAGCAGGGAGAACACGAACACGTTGTCCATCGACAGCGAGTACTCGAGCAGGAACCCCGACAGGTACTCGGCCGACGCCTGCGAGCCGAACGTGGCGCCCATCACGCCCGCGAACGCGATGCCGCATGCGATCCAGAATCCCGTCCATGCGAGCGCGCTTCGCAGGGACATCTCCTTCTCGCCCTTGGAGAGGAAGAGGAGGTCGACACCGATCACGAGGACGGTGCCACCCACGAGCAGGGCCCAGGCCCAGAAGGGGACGTTCACGGGGCCGGAGTGTGGAGCATCGCGTGCCCCCCCGCCCCCGCACCCACATGGGTGCATCCCGCCACACGCCAACTCATGCGACCCAGGGGCCTCGTGGTGTCATCGACCCGCGGGAGCCCCACGGGTCGATGACACCACGAGGCGTTCTACGCGGCCACCCCCGCGGCGCCGAGACGCTCCACCCACGTTGCGAGCGGAGCCGGACGTTCCAGCACGATCCGTGTGGTGAAGGGGTCGCGCGGGCCACCCTCGCGGGTGATCGTCGCGGCCTCGCCGCCGCCCTCCTCCGACACCGCCGCGACCACCTCACGTAGGGCGCTCTCGGCACGAATGAGGGTCTCATCGTCGTTGGGCGCGTTGAGCCGGTCGAGGATCGTCACCAGGATCTCGCCGGGGTTCACACGGATGGCCGCGCCCAGCGAGGGGTCGGCTTCCAGGTCGATGGCCAGGCGTGATGCCTGTGCCACCAGTCGCGTGATGCGCGCGCCAAGGGGCCCGGAGTCATCACGCTTGCGTGTGATGGTGATTCCGGGGCGCCCCTCCGACAGGTCCAGGGCGTGGTCCAGCTGGTGCCCGATCAGGATGATCCCGGGGCCCTCCGGCACGTGGGCGTACCGGGCCACGTCGATCGGGATTCCCTCGACGGCCTTCTGCTGGATCAACCGGTGGAAGACCGGCACGATCGCCTCGGGGTCCAGGGCGTCCGGGTTCTCCAGATAGATCTTGACTGCGATGCGATGTGGTTCCACGTCTGTGTCCTCTCCTGTCCGGTCCGTCGCCTACTGGGTGGCCGAGGTCGCGCCGGCCTCGCGGATCTGGCAGGCATGTGCGGCATCGATGAAGAGCTGCGCCTCCTCCACGAGGGCCCGCGCGGCCTCCTCGTCGGCGGCCGCCTGGCCCGATGCGTGGCGCTCCAGCAGTGGCCGGGCGAACTTGCCATGGGCGAACCGGTCGTGGAATCGCCCGGTGACGAGGAAGCGCGCTTCGAACTCACGCACGATCACGTCGTTCTCCTCGGGTAGGTCCGGGAACTCCGCACGCACCAGGGCGCGTGCGGCGGTCAGCATCGAGCTGTACGCGCGCTCGTCCGCGCGCGACACGTCGCCGTCCTCCAGGGCCACCTGGGCGTCGAAGGCGATGCTCTCTGCGAACGAGAGCTCAAGATCAGTGGACGAGATGACCTCGCCCGCGCACTCGCCCACGCTGATGTCACCGATCGAGAACTCGCGCGGGTCGCCCCAGTCGCTGAAGAGCCCCGGCTCCTCCTCGTAGGTCGGGATCCTTCTGAGGTCCTCGATGATCTCGGCCAGGCCACGGCGGCCCATGCGCGATGTCCAGTCGAGGAACGACTCGCCGGGAAGGCGGTCATCCACGTAACGCGCGGTGATGCGGTCGACGACCTCGGGGATGCGCTTGCTCGGAATCGCGCCAACGGCCAGGCCATACGAGCCACCATTGTGGCCCCAGCGGCCACCCAGCACCACCTGGAAGTGCGGCACGGCACGGCCAGCGGCCTTGCGGCTGTTGCCGAAGAAGCCGATGTCGGCCACGTGGTGCTGGCCGCACGAGTTGAAGCAGCCGCTCACCTTGATGCGCAGACCCTTCACGGCCTCGTCGAGTTCGCTCGACGTGGCCGCGAGCCGCTCGCGCAACACGCCCGCCAGGCCGCGTGATGACGAGATTCCCAGCTTGCAGGTGTCGGTGCCCGGGCAGGAGGTCACGTCAACGATGGTCTCGGCCACGGGGTCACCCAGGCCGATCTCCGTGAGCGCGGCGTGCAACTCGGGAAGATCCTCAACGCGCACCCAGCGCAGCACGATGTTCTGCTCGACGGTGGTGCGCACGGTGTCACCCACGAAGCGCCGGGCGACGTCGGAGAGCAGGCGGGCCTGCGCCGACGAGATGTCGCCCAGCGGGAGCGGCACGCTCACCACTGCGTAGCCCGGCTGGCGCTGCAGGTACACGGCGTCCTTGCGCCACCGCGCGTAGGCGGGGTCCGACGTCTCGTCAGCAGGCGCATCGCCCAGGGCCCGCGCGGGCGTCTCGGGCGGCAGCCCGCCGCCGTCCAGGTGGGCCGTCCAGCGCGGGTCGAACGGCAGAATGGCCCGCTCCTCCGCCACCAGGCGCTGGAACTCCTCGATGCCGATTGACGACACGAGGAACTTGATGCGGGCGCGGTTGCGGTTCTGCTTCTCGCCGAGACGGGCGAACACACGTGACACGGCCTGCACCGTGGGAAGGAGCTCTTCGAGGGGGACGCGCGCGGCGAGCAGCTTGGCCTGATGGGGGGTTGTTCCGAGGCCGCCACCCACGTGGACGTCGAACGAATTGACCGTGATTCCATCCACGACGTCGGTGCGCGCGATCGCGCCCAGGTCGTGCAGCATCACGAGCCCGCAGGCCTCATCGGCGCAGCCCGAGAATGCGATCTTGAACTTGCGTCCGAAGTCCTGGCAGTCGGGGTGACCCAGCAGGAACCGGAAGAGGGCCTCGGAGTGCGGCGTCACGTCGAACGGCTCGGTGGTGCAGACACCGGCCAGCGGGCACGCGGTGAGGTTCCGTACGCCGTTGCCGCAGGCCTCTCGGGTGGTCATGCCGACGGCCGCGAGGCGGCGCATCGCCGTCGGCATATCCTCGATGTGCACGTAGTGGAGCTGAATGTCCTGGCGCGTGGTCACGTGCAGGATGCAGTCCGAATACTCCTCGGCCAGGTTCGCCATCACGTCGATCTGCAGCGGCGACAGCCCACCCCATGGCACCTTGATGCGGAGCATTCCGGGGGCGTCCCACAGCGTGTCGGGGCCCTTGGTCAGGTCGCCGGCCGGAAACTCAAGACGCTGCTGCTCCACGCCGTCGTGGCGCAGCCCGTTGTCGTAGCGCTGGCCGTACACGCCACGTCGCAGCCGGGTCTCGGCGAAGACGCGTTCCTCCACGCGCCCTGCCTGCCTGAGCTCCAACTGGTTCTCGAAGACGTCGATCTCCTCGGCGAGATCGGGTGGCATCTGCCCCGCCAGGCGGTCCCTCCAGCCAGTCGTGCTCATGCGTCCACTCCTTGGGATTCGTGGGCCGCCCCGGGCCACGGCGTGGCGTGGGGCGGGGCACCATACCTCAATCCCTACCGACCAAGCAAGGATTGTCGGGAATAGCCTGCCCCGGAGCAACCGGCAGCAGCATGGTGCGCGCGGCGACACGCCCGCATGCAGGTGATTCGCCACTGGGAGGGGGCGACCAGGGGCCACGGCGATGCGGGGGGTCGTGGGAGGCCATTGGCGTGCGGGCGGCGAGCGCACGGGATGTTCGGGCCGGGCGGAGCGCCCGGCTGAGCGGGTTTCTCGCCCTAGCGGGGCGTGCGCACCTCGTTCGAGGCGATGGTACGCGAGGGGGATGTCACCTGCTGCCAGACAACCTTGCGGACGCCCCAGGCGTAGACGGAGGGCACGCCAAGGGCGCGAACCACGCCCAGGTTGAGGTCGAACTGGCGCCCGCCCGTGAAGGGACCGGTGTCCCGTCGAATCGCCACCACGCAACGCCCCTTGGTGGTGCAGATGCGAATGCGCGCGCCACAGGGCACCAGTTGCGTTGCCACCGACAGGTGGGCGCTTTGCGGGGACGGGCTGCGCGGGCAGCCCGGTGATTCCCCTGCTGCGTCGTACGCCGATGCCAGGGCGGTGTGGCCTCGGAGGGCCTGACCCGTTGGCATGGGTGTCGGAACGCCCTCTGCCCCGGCTACCGGGGCAGAGGGCTGCACCGTGGGCATGCTCGCCGGCATTGCGGACCCCGCTGCAGGCACCGCGACTGCGGCGATGAGGGCGGGGATGATGACGGCGATTGCGATGCGCTGCGGCAGGGGTGCTCCCGGTCGCTGTTCTGGTCCGGTGGCAGCCGTCCGCGTGTACTTCGGACGGTTCAGCCACGGCGCGGAGCAGAGGGCATTGGCTGCCATCCGCGTGCGGACCCTGTCGGTGATTCGGACTGCCACCCTAGTGAGGCCCCGGACCCCTGCCAACGGTATTGGGGGTTGAATCCGGCGCTTTTCCCGCTCGGAGCGGGGCGGGAATGGCCTCGTATGAAACAGGGTCCGCCGTGGCGGACCCTGGGAGTGGGCCGTGTAGGAATCGAACCTACGACCTTGGGATTAAGAGTCCCCTGCTCTACCAGCTGAGCTAACGGCCCGGCGGGATGCTAGCAGCGCCGCGTCGGGCTGCCGAGGGTATGGCTAGGGGGTCTTGGGGGTCGAGCGCGTCGCGGTCGTCGTGCCGGTGAGCGACGTCAGGTGAGCGCGAATATCCGGGGCCAGCGGATCGTCCGGCGCCAGTTCCAGAGCGCGCTGGTACGCGAGGATCGCCTGGCCCTTCTGTCCGGCCTGCTCGGCGACCTGGCCCCAGTACGCGAACGCCTGGGCGTCGCGCGGGTGGTCGCGCGTAAAGGTCTGGAGCGCCGGCAGGGCGGCCGCCGGAGCGTTCTGGTTCGTGTACAGCGTGACCAGGGACAGCACCTTGTCAAGGTCGTCCGGCGCCAGCCGCGCGGCCTTCGTCGCCGCCCGGATGGCTTCGGGATCGGCCGCATTCGCGGTGGCCAGGGATTGCGCCAAGTCGTTCCAGGCGTTGGCCAGATCGGTTCTGGCGGCGTCCGCGTCCTTCGCCACCTGCGCGTTGCCGGGCGATGCGGCCTGCGCCTTCTGGGCTGCGCTGGATGCCTTCTGGGCCTGCGTGATCAATGCTCGCGCACTGTCTATTGCCTGCTGCGCGGGGTTGGATTTCCCTGAACACCCGGTTCCCACCGCCAGACCACCGGCGATAAGGCCGAGTCCCAGGAAGGCGACGACGGCCACGATGGCGACCGTCTTCGTGAGGATGCGGTTCCTCTTGCCATCAAACAGCATCCGGTGACGCTACCCGAGGGCCAAAGCGCCGTCGAACCGCCCGATACCGGGGATGGCGCGGATCGCGACCCCTGCGACGATCTCGGTCAGCCCGGATCTTCTCTGTTCGTCGAACAACACCCGACGAGCCTAGCGCAGGGCCTGCCGGGCCTCGTCGGCATCCGTCTGGATGCGCTGCGGATCGACGCTCGTGGGCGTTCGATCCCGAAGCAGCACCTGGCCATCGACCGCCACCCACACGACCTCGGCAGCCGCGTCGAGCACGGCGGCGGCCGGGTCGTCGCAGGGGTCGACACCGGGAGCGGGTCGCACGGCCACGAGATCGGCCCGTCTTCCCGGCGTGATCGCCCCCACGAGGTGATCCATTCCCAGAACCCGGGCCGAACCGAGGGTCGCGAGAGCAAGAAGCCCGGCGGCATCTCGCGGGCGGCCCAGGCGTGTGGCCGCCAATCCCGCCGCACGGGCCTCCGCCCTCAGGTCGTACTCACCGGCGCTCGCGGGGCTGTCGGTGCCAAGGCCCACCGTCACGCCTGCGTCCTCGAGCATTCCCACGGGTGCCGTGCCGCAGGAGAGTCGGTCGTTCGACTGCGGGCAGTGGGCCACGCGCACGTCTCGCATCGCGAGCATCGCGGCGTCGCCCGCACCCACGCGCACGCAGTGGGCCGCCACGAGCCCTTCGGCGAGGACCTTCCCGCCGTCCAGGCGGGACACCGGACCCGGCCCGCCACGGGGCCAGCGTCCGGGCTCCATACCGGCGGCCGCGAAGAGGTCGGCAATCGGGCCGTCGCCGCTCTCCAGCAGGCGCACCTCGTCGGGCGACTCCGCGATGTGCGTCGCGAAGGGGCGTTGTCCGAGGGAGGGGTCATCGCGAAGGGCCCACCAGAGGTCCGGGCCCACCGAGTAGGGCGCGTGGGGCGACACTCCCACGGTAACGCGCGGGCCGGAGGCATCCAGCAGCGCAGCGACCGTATGGGCGTGCTCACGCGCGCGCTCACGTGCTGCCGCTCCGGTGTCGCGTCCGAAGACCTCCAGGTGCACCACGCCGCGTAGGCCAGCCTGGGTCAGCGCGGCGACGCCGGCGCCCGTGGGCCCGGAGTCCGCCATGGTGGTGGTTCCGGCCCGAAGGGCGGTGAGCGCGGCCCAGCGTGCCGCACGGGCCTGATCGCCCTCCCGAATGCGGGGTCGCACCTGCATGAACCCGGCAAGCCATTGCCCGAAGGGCCCGGGCGGCACCAGGTCGCCCATCAGCGCCCATTCCAGATGACAGTGGGCATCGACGAGCCCCGGTATCAGCACGCTGCCCGTGAGGTCGATGAGCTCCGCACCCACGGGAACCCGGATATCGGCAGCCCGGCCGACCTCCGCGATGACGCCATCCCGTACGAGTACCGCACCCGACCGCACGGCCGGGCCCTCGATGGGGACGATCCAGTCCGCCCGGATAAGGGCGGACTGCGACCCGCTACTTGGCGGGGGTCGTCTCGTCGGTCTTCTGCGGGAGCGTGGGCTCCGCGGCGACGGATGCGGACACCTGCTCGTCCGGGGCGTCCTTGTCGCCGGTCACGCCCTTCTTGAACTCGCGCATGCCACTGCCCAAGCTCTTGCCGATCTCCGGCAGGCGCTTGGCGCCAAACGCCAGCAGGACGATGGCGAGGATGATGATGAGTTCGAGCGGGCCGATCCCGAAGGGCATGGGATACCTCGTCGTCTGCGTTCCCCGGGGAGGGGAATCCAGCATCCGACGTTAGCATGGGGCCGTGCGGAGTCGGAACGACGGGGGGTGGCGGCATCCGGATAGAACCAATGGCGGTCGGATGGGGAGGGCTGGTGGGGACGATCGGCCTCGCGGCCTCCGCGGGGTCGCCTCTCTGGGTGCGTGCGCTCGCGGTGCTCGCCGCGTTTCTCGTGGGGGGGTTCCTCTCGGGGGTGCGCACGCTTGACCGTCGGGTCAGCACCGCCGTACTCGTGTGGTTCGTGGGCTGGCTGCTGTGGGCGGCAATCGTCATCGTCCTGGCCATCATTCACCTGTTCGGTGGGCCGGCGGAGCCCGAGTTCGCCCCCGGCACCGACGTGGCGGCCCTCGTGCTGGCGGGCGCCTCGCTCCTGTGCGCCCTCATCGGTGGGCTCACGGCTGACAGGCGCTACAGCGGAAATCGCCGCGTGCGCGGCAGGCGCTAGTGGAGTGACCGCCAACGTGGGCCGGTCCTGCGGGGATCCCGACCGAACCACGCACGCTGTTCCGGCGTGCGAGAACCGAGCCGGGCAAGGACGCAGGGAATGCCCATATCGGACATATGGGTGCGACCGAGGACACCGCCCGGCGACGTGGTCGCCGCCGCCGGAACCCGGTGAACGTCGGCGGTCACTCCACTAGGCGCCGAAGTCGTGGTGGGAGCGGCTGGCCGTCGGGCCCGCCTGCCCCTGATACTTACCCTGGTAGGGAGTGTCCACCGGGGTGGTCATCTGCAGGAACGAGATCTGACCGATGCGCATGCCGGGGTGGATCGTGATCGGCAGGCTTGCCACGTTCGAGAACTCAAGGGTGATGGTGCCATCGAACCCGGGGTCGATGTAGCCCGCCGTGGAGTGGATGAGCAGGCCCAAACGCCCGAGGCTGGACTTGCCCTCGAGCCGCGCGACCAGGTTTCCGGGAATCCCCACGCGCTCGAGCGTGGACCCCAACACGAACTCACCGGGGTGCAGGATGAAGGGCTCCCCCTCGTCAACGGTGACGAGCTCCGTGAGATCGGGCGCCGGCTGGCGCACGTCGATGTACGGCTGCCGGTTGTTGCGAAACACCCGGAAGTCGTTGGCCACGCGCACGTCGACGGACGACGGCTGAACCAGGGCGTCGTCGAAGGGGTCGATCACCAGCCGTCCGGCGGCGATTTCCTCGCGAATGGTGCGATCGGAGAGGACCATCGACCCGGGACGCTACCCGATGGGCGCACCCGGGGCGTGGCCTCGGCTACGCTCCTCCCGATGACGAACCCATGCTGCCTACCCGAGGGTGATCGACCCCGGAGGCAGCGGGAAACATCGGGATGACCGTGGACCGCCAGCGTGCATTCCGCGTGGATTCCGAACCTGACCCCGGGTTCGTCGCGCGCGTGCGCGAGGCGCGCGAGGCCGGGCGCGTGCCCGACGTGCTCATGGGCGATCTTCTCGTGGGTGATGGCCCCCCCGAGGCCCTTGACGCCGTGGACGTAACGTCGGATGAGTTGCGCCAGTTGGTCGCCGGTGAGCGGCTGCCGCGGTGGGTCGTGGAGAAGGGGTCCTTCGGTCCCGGTTACGTGCGGCTGAAGGCCCTGATGCGTCAGGGCAGCCTTGCCACGGTGTGCGAGGAGGCCTCATGTCCGAACATCCAGCGCTGCTGGACGCGTGGCACGGCCACCTTCATGATCGCGGGGTCCACGTGTACGCGCGGGTGCCGCTTCTGCGATGTCACCTCGGGCAAGCCCATGTTGCCCCCCGACCCGGACGAACCCGCGCGTCTGGCCCAGGCGGCCGCGGAGATGAACCTCAGGTACGTGGTGGTCACCGCGGTTGCGCGCGACGATGTCCCCGACGGCGGCGCCGCGCACTTCGCGGCCACCATCCGTGCGCTGCGCGATCGCGTGACCGACATCCGGGTGGAGGTTCTGATCCCCGACTTCCGGGGTAACTGGGATGCACTCGACGCCGTCATCGACGCACGGCCCGACGTGCTGAACCACAACACCGAGACCGTGCCCCGCCTCTACACGCGCGTACGGCCCGGGGCCCGGTATGAGCGCACCCTCGAGCTGCTGGAGCGCTCGCGTGTCGCGGGGCTCGCCACCAAGAGCGGCATCATGGTGGGATTGGGCGAAACCCTGCCGGAGGTGGGCACCGTGTTCGCGGATCTCGCCGCAGCGGGCTGCGAGTTGGTGACCGTGGGCCAGTACCTGTCGCCGTCCTCCGCGCACCTGCCCGTGGAGCGCTTCTACGCACCGGCGGAGTACTCGGCGCTCGCCGCGCTCGGACAATCCCTGGGCCTTGCGCACGTTGAGGCCGGCCCACTGGTGAGGAGCTCATTCGAGGCCGATCGCGTGGCCGACCAGCTCGGCGCAGGCATCATCTAACCTGCCCGGATGCGCGTGATGACTCCCCAGGAGGCCCGTGATGCCGCGGAGCGTGGCGAGGCCGTCATCATCGATGTTCGTGAGCAGGATGAGGTGGCGAGCGCACACGTTCCGGGCATCACCCACATCCCCATGAGCGAGGTCACGGGGCGGATGGCCGAGGTGCCACGCGACCGGCTCATCGTCCTGATGTGCCACAGCGGCATGCGGAGCGAGCGGGTGGCGGCGTACCTGGAGACCCAGGAGGGTTTCACCGAGACGGCGAACCTCGAGGGCGGCATCGTCGCCTGGCAGCAGGCGGGGCTGCCCGTGGAGGGTCCGGCGGTCCAGTAGCGACGTGGCGGCATGCCGCCACGTACCGCGCCGACCTCGTGGAGTGGCCACCAACGTGTGCCGGTCGTGTGGGGATCCCGACCGACACACGCACGCTGCCGTGGCGTCGGGGAACCGAGCCGGTCCAGGACGTCGGGAGCGCCCATGTCGAACATATGGGCGCGACCCTCGGACACCGCCCGGCGAGGTGGTCGTCGCCGCCGGAACCCGGCGAACGTCGTCGGTCACTTCACGAGAAGCGGCGCACCGTCCGGTAGAGCGTGTCGCGCTGCACGGCCGTGCGGCCGGTTGCCTCGATGGCCTCCACCATGCGCGGAGTGTCCAGCTGGAATGCGGTGCCGGCGGCACGCACCACGTTCTCCTCGATCATGATGGACCCCATGTCGTCACATCCGGCTTCGAGCGCCAACTGGCCTACGCGCAGGCCCTGGGTGACCCACGACGACTGCATGTGGGCCACATTGTCGAGGTACAGACGGCTGACGGCGGTCATCATCAGGTAGTCGGCTGCCGTGGTGTTCAGATGGTCATCACCCCGCGTGCTGCAGCCACCGGACTGGTACGACCAGCAGACGAAGGCCCGGAAGCCATCGGTTTCGTCCTGCAGCTCGCGCAGCACCCGTAGGTGCTCAACACGCTCGTCCACGGTGTCGACCGTGCCGTACATCATCGTCGCGGTTGTCGAGAGGCCCTTCAAGTGCGCCGCGCGCATCACTCCGAGCCATTCCGCCGTGGTGGTCTTGCGAGGCGCGATGATGTCGCGCACGCGGTCCACCAGCACTTCGGCGCCACCGCCGGGAATGGAATCGAGGCCGGCGGCGACCAGGCGGTCCAGCACCTCATCGGTTGACAGCTTCGAGTATGTCCCGATGTGCAGGATCTCGCTGGGCGAGAGCGCGTGGAGGTGGATGGGGTACCGCGACTTGACGTCGCGGAAGAGGTCCTCGTACCACTCGATGCGCAGGTTGGGGTGGTGGCCCCCCTGCAGCAGCAGTGCCGTGCCCCCGAGGTCGAGCGTCTCCTCGATCTTCCGGAAGATGACCTGCTTGCTCAGGATGTAGCCGCCGGGGTCCCGTGGGTGGCGATAGAATGCGCAGAAGTCGCAGTCGGTGACGCAGAAGTTCGTGTAGTTGACGTTCCGGTCGACGATGAACGTGACCTCGTCGGGCGGGGTACGCATTTCACGCGCGCGGCGCGCGGCTGCGGCCACCGCGACGACGTCGCGCGAGTCGATGAGTGCGCGGGCGTCGTCGTCGGTCAGACGCGCTCCGGCGTCGAGGCGCTCGATGATGTCCAGGTGGCGTGTCGGAAGCGTTGTGCTCATGCGGCCATTGGGGTGCGGGTTTCGACGGCGGGAACATGATCCAGCTCGCCGGCGTCGTGCGCCATCTGCAGGAAGCGCGACAGCCCCGCGTGTTCGGCGGGCCCGAATTCGTAGCGCAGCCCGCCGAGATACGCACGGATGTAGTCCTCGGGGAAGGGGAAGCGCTCCGCAGCGGATTGCACCACGGCGTCCACGTCCCGGGCATACGCCTCGCGTGCCACCGCGATGGCGGACGCCAATGCGGCGATCTCGTCCGGGAACCTGCGTGCGGCATCATCCCGCGCGGCCCACACCGCGAACACCATGGGCAATCCGGTGCGCTCCTGCCACAGCGAGCCAAGGTCCACCGAGAGGGGCCCAAGCCCCGAACGATGCGCCTCGAGTGCCTCGTCCGCGATCAACAGCACCGCGTCACCGGCGTGCAGCGCTGCGGCAGGTGACTCACCCAGCACGCGGAAGGCCGCGTCCGGCCCCATGAGAATGCGCAGCAGGGTGATCGAGCTCGCGCTGTGCGGTGTCACGGCCACGCGCGTCACCTCGTCGAAGGGGACGCGCGAGAACAGGCGTATGGAGTCCACGGCGCCCTCGCATGCGATGGAGGCCACGGGGATGAGCTTCAGCGTGTCGGCATTTCGTGCGAAGGCGATGCTGGACATGGCGGACACGTCGAGGTCGCCAGCGATGACGGCGTCGTTCAGCAGGGATGGCAGCCCGTCCATGAAGCGCACGAACGGCAGGTGCGCCCGCTCCAGGTGATGGTAGATCGGGTACATGTTCAGCGCGCTGATGCGCCCCACGCGCAGGTCGGTCATCGTGCCACCGCCCGTACACCCACGGCATGGGCGAGATGCTCGGGGTCGGCGTCGTCGTCCGCCGGGATGAGCCAGTCGGAGGCCCCGAACGCAACTGCCACCTGGCATGCGGGTGCCCCGAGGCGCTCCCAGTCGGGACGAATCGTCACGTGTGGCATTGCCTGCCGTGCCGCCGCCGTCACCACGAGGTCCTCGACACCCCACGACCCGGGCCGCTCGGATGAATCCTCGCCCGGCACGAGGTGCACGGAGCGCAGGAGATCCGACTCGCGCGCCAGTTCGGCGAGCGCCGCGATGCGTATCCCGACCTGCGTGGGGCTCGTGCCGGCCCCGTAACGAACAACCGCCTCGGTTGGTCGCCCAGCGACATGCGCCGCCCGGTGGGCGTCGATGTCGCCCTCCACGTCTCCATCGACCAGCCAATCCGCCGGATGCGCCGTCCTGCTCCAGGTCACCTCAGTGGGCTGCGCGAGCCCCGCGGCAGCGGAAATGGGGTCGGCGGCCTCGATCAGCGCGATGATCTCCTCGGCGGTCATGAGAAGCGGTCCACCACGCCACCCGCGATCTCGCGCAGTGCATCGGTATCTGCGCCACCGAGGTCGCCATCGAGCGACTCCAGGGCCAGCTCCACCTGTTCGAGCGCCTGGGCGCGCGCGGCAGCCGTGCCCGGGTGCACCGCAAGCCGGTCGCACAGGGCCTCCAGGCGCTCGCCGTCCTCGGTGACGCGACCGATCTCGTGAGCCAGAAGGGGTTCCTCGGCGATGGAGAGGATCACCGGCAGGGTGACCGTGCCGCTCAGGATGTCGGTGCCACGTCGCTTTCCGGTCTCGGCGGGCGAGCCTGCGATATCCAGGATGTCATCGAAGATCTGGAACGCCACGCCCACATGCTCACCGAAGGCCGTAAGGCGCTGGCGCGCCTCGTCGTCGGCACCCGAGGTGACCGCGCCGATCCGGCAGGCAACGGAGAAGAGCGCCGCGGTCTTGCGGCGGCACCGTGACAGGTAGGCGTCAACCGTGAGCGCCAGGTCGTGCGCCGCGCGTTGCTGGTCCATCTCCCCCAGCGACAGATCGAGAGCCGCCGCCGCCAGCGCCTCGACGGCACGGGGGGAGCCCGAGCGGGTCAACTCGGCGAAGGCGCGTGCGAACAGGAAGTCACCCACGCGCACGGCGGCGTCCGGTCCGCTGGCACGTGCCACCGTCGGACGTCCACGCCGGATGGTGGCACCGTCGATCAGGTCGTCGTGCACGAGGGTGGCCATGTGCACCAGTTCAACGGCTGCCGCAGCCGAGACCAGCGCCTCGCGGTCCTGGTCGCGCCGGGCGGATGCGCAGAACACGAGCATGGGCCGCACGCGCTTGCCGCCTGCAGCCAGGGTGTCGGTGGCGGGTCGGCTCACGGCCTGGGCGTAGCCATCGGTAACGGCGCCGAGCCGCTCCTCGCATGCGGCCATCCACGGGCGCAGAGGCCGCACGAATGCGGGAACCGGCAGGATGGTGGTCACGTGGTGGCACCGGCAGCGCGTACGCGCCCGTGGTGCAGGCACACGATGCCGGCGGCAAATGGCCGCCAGCGCACGTCGTCGAGGCCGGACGCATGCATGAGGGCCGCGAGCTCGGGCGCGGGTGGGAACCTGCGCACGGATGCCGGCAGGTACGAATAGGCAGCGCTGTCACCGCCGATGATGCGGCCGAGGGCGGGTACGATGCGGTCGAACCACACACCGTAGAAGGCCTTGAGGCGCGGCGGAGTGGTGATCTCGAGAATCACGACTCGCCCCCCGGGTCGCACCACGCGCACCATCTCGCGGATGCCACGACCGAGATCGTCGAGGTTGCGCACCCCGAAGGCCACGGTGGCGCCATCGAAGTGATCGTCGGGGTAGGGAAGATCGAGGGCATCGGCTACATCGAAGCGGCAGGGGCTGCCGGTCGCCGCGGCCTTGAGGCGAGCTCGGTCGAGCATGGCGGGTGCGAAGTCGGCGCCCACCACCTCGCCGAGAAACGTCACGCGGTCGGCCAGGAGCAGCGCCAGGTCACCGGTGCCCGTGCACACGTCCAGTGCCCGCCCACCGGCCGAGAGATCGGCGGCCTCGGCGGCTGCGCGGCGCCAGCGGCGGTCGATACCGGCCGTCATCACCCGGTTCAGCAGGTCGTAGCGCGGCGCGATGCGATCGAACATGTCACGCACATCGGGCGCGGGCATGCGCCCCGGCGTCGTCGACTCGGTCATGCCTCCACCCGCTCGGCCTGGCCCCATCGGGGGAACAGTGAGTGCTCCACGCCGATCACGTCGAGGGCCTTGCCCACGACGAAGTCGACCATGTCCTGCACCGACTCGGGTTTCGTGTAGAGCCCGGGCATTGCGGGCAGCACCACGCCGCCCGCCTCGGTGACGGCCACCATGTTGCGCAGGTGGACCAGCGACAAGGGCGTCTCGCGGGGCACCAGCACCAGGTGGCGGCCCTCCTTCAGCATCACCTCGGCCGTGCGGTGGATCAGGTTCTCGCCGGTACCGTGAGCGATCTTCGCGAGCGACGATGTGGAGCAGGGCATCACCAGCGCGGCGGGCGAGCGGGATGACCCCGAGGCGAATGAGCACGCGATGTCGCGCGGGTCGAGGATCTCAACCGCGCCCGCCGGGTCGGCGAACAGTGCGACGAATCGCTCCACGACGTCATCACGGGATCCTGGCCGCGGGCCCTCCCCCAGCACCTCATGGCTGATGACCTGAGTGCCCGCGCCGGATACGCAGAGTCCCACGTGGTGCCCTGCGGCAGTGAGCGCCGCGAGCGTCCTTCCCCCGTAGAGGGATCCGCTGGCACCGGTGACTCCGAGGAAGATGCGCATTTCCGGTGTGATCGTAGACCGCTGGCCCCCGAAACGAACCGGGGTCCCGGCTACCCGGGACCCCGTCGGTACGTCACGCCTCGGGTGCGCGGCCTACTTGTACTTCGTGCCCAAGCCGTTCAGGAAGTCGGAGAGGTCAGCGAGGTCCTTCGGCGGCAGCGACGCGAACGACGGCATCGGCGGGATGGGCTTCTTGAGGAAATTGATCGTCCACGCCTGATCCTTGCCCTTCGCCCCTTCATTGGTGAGGTCCGGGCCAGGGCCGGGCGCGCCGATCCCCTTGATCATGTGGCAACTGCCGCAGCCATTCGCGATGAATAACTTCGCCCCGGCCTCGCCCGCGGCGTCCAGGTTGCTCACCGGGATGGTGGCGCCTGCGCTGATTCCCTCGGGCGCCGTGGCCCCGAGGAAGGTGAGGTATGCCATCGAACCGACCACCAGCACCGAAAGTGCCAGCGAGATCGGGCGCTTCCAGATGCGCCGCTCGGCACCCCGGTCGATGAACGGCCA
>Ga0082335_1003444_pt1 | contig 26032 bp, 29 predicted proteins | sample Subgrocontami58m_FD_72375 | JGI IMG/M metagenome (GOLD analysis project Ga0082335, IMG submission 72375) | Subsurface groundwater microbial communities from S. Glens Falls, New York, USA - GMW37 contaminated, 5.8 m (SPADES assembly) (version 2) ...
CCCCGGCGCGAGGCGGGATCCCCGAGACCGGGGCGGGGGAGACGATCCCGGCGTGTGTCAGCTCCGCGAGCCGCCGGCTCAGGACCGTGTCGCCGAGGCCGGGAACCTCCGCTCGCAGCTCCGAGAAGCGCCGGGGGCCGGACCTGAGAGCGGAGACGATCTCCGGCGCCCACTTGCGGCCGAGCAGGTCGCCGCCTCGGGGGCCGGGGTTGGGCGTGTTCGCAGCATCGGGCATCGGGCCTCCGGCCTCTCTCCCGGCGCCGGTGTCCGTGGGTGCGGCGCCGGGAGAGGCCTGGTCGGTGCTCAGCTCACATGCAGTGCGGCGAACTGGCCCGCCTTGTAGTGGCCCGGTAGGTTGCAGAGCAGGACGTACGTGCCGGGCGCCAGGGTCAGCGTGAGGGTTCGCATCTGGCCGGGAGAGACCTTTGAGATCTCACCCTTGATGCCTTTCTCCGACGCCTCGGCGCCCTTGCCCGCGAGGAGGTGGTGATGCACGTTCGTGCGGAGCACGACAAACTCGTGCGCGATGGTTCCGGCGTTCTTGACCTCGAAGGTCACTCTTCCGGCTTTGATGCCCGCCGAGGATGGGGTGAGCTTCCACTCCTTCAGGATCACGGCGACTTTCGAGGCTGCTTGGACGCGGGCCGGCGCTGCTGTCGCTGCCCCCAGGCCGACGGCCAACACGGCCAGAAGGGTGAGCCCGACGGCGACCGCCGCGAACACCCGGAGCTTCTTGCCCATTCCGATCTCCTTTCGCAGTCCAGGCAGGGCGTGACCCCTCGTGCCTGGCGAGTAGCTTCCGCTTGCGATAGCAGCTTCTCCGCGCCCGGAACCTTCCGCAACGGCAAGAACAGGTTGTTTTGCAGGGGAAAGCTGTAGTCTTTCGCAGCGTCGAGCCCACCAGAATGGGTAGTGCTGGGCCTACCCGCTACTCCGCGACGTGCGCCTCGTCGTCCGAGACGGTCACGAGCCCGCTGCGGATCGCGTACGCGACGGCCTGCGCGCGGTTCTTCAGATGGAGCTTGGCGAGGATGTGCTTCATGTGGAAGCTGACGGTGTTCTCCGAGATGTAGAGCGCCGCTGCGATCTCCCGGTTCGTGGCCCCGGTGACCACCAGCTCGAGCACCTCGCGCTCGCGTGGCGTCAGCCCGTCGGACTCGACGTCCTTGGCTGCGCCGTCACGTGCGACGCGGGCGAACTCGTCGAGGATCTTGGCTGCGAGGCCCGGCGAGAGCGCGGGCTCGCCGGTGGCGATCCCCGTCAGCGTCCGGCCGAGCTCCTCCTCGGACATGTCTTTCAGCAGATAGCCCTCGGCGCCGCTCTTGATCGCCTCGAACAGGTCGTCGTCGTCGTCCGAGACGGTGACGATGACGATCTTCGTCTCCGGTAGCTCGGCCTTGATCAAGCGCGTCGCCTCGAGACCGTTGCACGGCGACATCCCGATGTCCATGAGGATGAGGTCGGGGCGAAGCGCCCGCGCCTGCTCGAGCGCCTCGAGCCCGTTGCTCGCCTGCCCGACCGTCTCCATGCCCCACGCCTTGAGCAAACTCGCGATGCCGGCGCGGAAGAGGGCGTGGTCATCAGCGAGCAGCACGCGCATACGCCACCGCCTCCCGGTCCGTCACCGGTACCTGAACGACGATGCTCGTGCCCGCGCCGGGGCTCGAGGAGAGCTCGAACGTGCCGCCGACCGCGTCCGCGCGCTCCTTCATCGTCTGCAGCCCGAAACGGGGCCATCCCGTGCGAGACGGCGCGCTCGGGTCGAAGCCGCGGCCGTCGTCTGCCACTTCCAGGCGAAGAGCCCCCCCGGCGAGGTCGAGGCTGACGGTCGCCCTGCCGGCGCCGGCGTGCTTGCGGACGTTGCTCAGCGCCTCCTGGATGATGCGCAGCAGCTGGATCTCGGTCGCCCCGGGCAGCCGGAGCGCCTCGGCCGCAGGGGTGATCCGCACGTCGGGAGCGACCCCGGACATGCGGCCGTAGCCGGAGAGGTAGGTGTGCAGGCTGGGGACGAGGCCGTTCCGGGCGGCCCGCAGACCCATGATCTCCTCGCGGATGTCGCCGTAGACGTGCCTCGCCGCCTCCTCCATCGAGTCCACCAGCTCGCGCGCCTCCTCGGGGCGATCCGAGGCCAGGTGCTTCTTGATCGCCAGCGCCTGCGTGTTGATGTAGCCGAGCACCTGGGCCAGGCCGTCGTGCAGGTCGCGCGCGATGCGCTCCCGCTCCTCGAGGGCGGCGGCGTCGAGGACGCGGCCGAGGAGCCGCGCGTTCTCGATCGCCACCGACATCTGCTCGCCGATCCCCTCGAGCAGCCGGCGTTCGGCCGCGTCGGCGAAGGCGTCGCGCTCGCGGGCCGCGACGACGAGCACGCCGACGATCTCGCCGCGGTGCCGGAGCGGCAGCGCGCAGAACGTCCGCAGGCCGAGTTCCGTGGCGTCCCGGCTGAGGATGTGGGAATCGGGCACCGGGTCGTGGACGACCACCGGCGAGCCCTGCTGGACGGCGAGGCCGGGCAGCCCCTCGCCCGGCGCGAAGCGGTCTCGTACCCGCAGCGCCACGGCACCGATGCCGCGCTGGCGCTCAAGTGTGAGCTCCCCCTCGTCGGTCGCCAGCCAGATCTCGGCCGTTTCGGCCGGAGTCACGCCGAGGATCGCTTCGAGCGCCTTGTCGAGCATCGCCGAGAGCTCGACGGACGAGGTTGTCGCCTGCCCGACGGCAAGGACGGCTGCGAGCTCACGGTTGCGCTGGATGATCGAATGCTCGACCCGCCCGATGGCGCCGAAGATCGCGAAGGAGAAGATCGTGACGCCTACGGCGAGGATGCCGATGAGGACGAGCACTCCGGGGAACTCGTGCAGGAAGTCGTGAAACGGGGACCGCAGGAGGATTGCGAACGCGACGAGGAGCGCTACCGGAACGACGATGGAGAGCCATCTCAAGCGGGCGAGGTTCACCGCGTCCTTTCTCGGGGTTCCAAACGTACGGGAAACGCGTGCCCCGCGCCGTAGACTGGCTCGGGTGAGCGCCGCTCGCCTGGCCGTCCTGATCCGCGAGCGGCAGCCCTGCCTCGTGCTGACCGGGGCCGGGATCAGCACCGAGTCGGGAATTCCGGACTTCCGCTCGCCGGGCGGGCTCTGGTCGGAGTTCGACCCCTCCGACTACGCCTCGCTCGACTCGTTCCGGCGCGATCCGGTGCGGAGCTGGGCGTTCTACGGGCCGCGCCTGCGCTTTCTCGCCCGCGCGGAGCCGAACGACGGGCACCGAGCGCTCGCCGAGCTCGAGCGGCGCGGGCTCGTGCAGGCCGTCGTCACCCAGAACATCGACGCGCTGCACGAGCGTGCGGGCAGCCGCGACGTGATCGAGGTGCACGGCTCGATCCGGCGCGCCGTCTGCCTGCGCTGCGGGACACAGGAGCCCCTGGCGCAGCTGCTGGCGCAGCTCGAGACGGGGCGGCCGGCGCCGCTCTGCCCCGCCTGCGGCGAGGTGCTGAAGCCCGATGTCGTCATGTTCGGGGAGCTCCTGCCCGAGCGGGCGATCGGCCGCGCCTCCGAGCTGGCGCGCGAGGCGCGGCTGCTGCTCGTGGTCGGCTCCTCGCTCGAGGTGTTCCCGGTCGCCGGGCTGCCGCTCGAGACGCTCGAAGCGGGCGGCACGCTCGCGATCGTCAATCGCGGGCCGACGCCGTACGATGCCCGCGCACGCCTGAAGCTCGACGGCGGCGCAGGTGAGATCCTGGGCGCTGTGGTGGCGGAGCTTGATTAGGGAGTACGACGTCGTCGTCGTCGGCAGCGGCTTCGGCGGCTCCGTGGCAGCCCTGCGCGCGACCGAGAAGGGCTACCGGGTCGCCGTGCTCGAGGCGGGCCGCCGCTTCGGGCCCGGGGATTTCCCGCGCTCGAGCTGGGACGCCCGCCGCTTCCTCTGGCTGCCGCGGCTCGGGTGCTTCGGGATCCAGCGTCTGACGCTGCTGCGGGACGTGCTCGTCCTCTCCGGCGCGGGCGTGGGCGGAGGCTCGCTCGTCTACGCGAACACGCTCTACGAGCCGCTCGACGCGTTCTGGCGCGATCCGCAGTGGGCGGGGATCGCGGACTGGCGCGACGAGCTGGCGCCGCACTACGCGACGGCGCGCCGGATGCTGGGCGCGGCGACGGTGCCGTTCGAGACTCCGGCCGACCGCGTGCTGGCGCAGCTCGCCGGGCGGCTCGGGGTGGCGGAGACGTACCGGCCGACCGACGTCGCCGTCTACTTCGGCGAGCCGGGGATCGAGGTTTCCGACCCGTACTTCGGCGGTGCGGGGCCGGCGCGGAGCGGCTGCCTCCGGTGCGGCGGCTGCATGGTCGGCTGCCGCCACGGTGCGAAGAACACGCTCGACCGCAACTACCTGTGGCTCGCCGAGCGGGCCGGTGCGGAGATCTTCCCCGAGCGCGAGGCCGTCGATCTTGTGCCGCGGGCGGAGGGCGGCTGGGAGGTCGTTGTCCGGCGGCCGGGCCGCGGTGGCAGCCCTGACGAGCGCTTCAGCGCCGGGCAGGTCGTCGTCGCCGCCGGCGTGCTAGGCACGCTGCGGCTGCTCTTCCGCGCGCAGGAGCGGGGGCACCTGCCGGGGATCTCGCAGCGGCTCGGTGAGGCCGTGCGCACGAACTCGGAGGCGATCGTCGGGGCGACCTCGCGCGAGAGCGACGTCGACTACTCGGAGGGCGTCGCGATCGGCTCCTCGATCTTCCCGAACGAGCACACGCACATCGAGCCCGTTCGCTACCCGAAGGGCTCGAACGCGATGGGGCTGCTCGGCACGCTGCTCGTGGACGGCGGCGGCCGGGCGCCGCGGCAGCTGCGGTTCCTCGCCGCGGTCGCGCGCCACCCGCTCCTGCTCCTGCGCAGCCTCTCGGTGCGGCGCTGGGCCGAGCGGACGGTGATCCTGCTCGTGATGCAGTCGCGCGCGAACAGCCTGCGGGTGCGCTGGCGGCGCGGCCGGCTCACGTCGGAGCAAGGCGACGGGGAGCCCAATCCGACGTACATCCCGGAGGCGAACGAGGCGGCCCGGATCGTCGCGGAGCTGATCGGCGGCGACGCCGGCAGCTCGGTCAACGAGGTGCTGCTCGACGTGCCGATGACGGCGCACATTCTCGGTGGCTGCTGTATCGGCGAGACGGCCGAGCGGGGGGTGGTGGACCCGTGGCTGCGCGTGCACGGCTGCCCGGGGCTGCACGTCGTGGACGGCGCCGCTGTGAGCGCGAACCTCGGCGTCAACCCGTCGCTGACGATCACCGCGCAGGCCGAGCGCGCGCTGTCGTTCTGGCCGAACCGCGGCGACGACGATCCGCGGCCGCCGAGCGCGGCCCTCTACGAGCGCGTCGAGCCGGTCGCCGCGCGCGCTCCGGCGGTGGTATGACTTGTCCGACGACGACGACGAAGGGAGCAGAGATGGCGCGTGCACCGCAGAAGGACCTGCTCTCGCGGCTCGCGGACGCAGGCGAGGAGGCGATCCAGAAGCTGGGCGACATGCCGGGCGCGCATCGCGCGGCCGAGGCGGTGGGGAGCGTGCGCGACCGGCTCGATGAGCTGCAGAAGCGCGTGCGCGGGATCGAGGAGCTCGAGCGGCGCGTCGCGAAGCTCGAGCACGAGCTCGCAGCGCTGAAGAAGCGCAGAGCGCCGGCCGCCAAGCCGAAGGCGCCGCGCAAGCCGGCCGGCTAGTCCTCCGGAAGCAACGCCGGCACGCGCACGCGCAACGCGCCCGGCACGATCTCGAAGCGCACCGGCGTCGTGCCGGGCTGCTCGCCGTCGAGCTCCACGGGGAGCGGCTCGTCGGCGTCCACGGTCACGACGCGCCCGCGCAGCAGCTCGGCCTTGGGGTGGGGGAGGTGCTTGCCCCTGTAGGTCTTCGGCAGCGTCAGGAGCAGGTCGCGCTTGGTGAGGTCTCCCAGCAGCAGCACGTCGAGGAGGCCGTCGTCGGGCACCGCGTCGGGGCAGATCTTCATGCCGCCGCCGAACGATGGGCAGTTCGCGACGATCACGTCGTGCATTCGCCCGCTGCGGACCTCGCCGTCCACGGTCACGCGCACGTCGCACACCTGCCAGCGCGCGAACACCGCCAGCGTGGCCCAGAAGTAGGAGATCCTGCCGCCGAGCCCTTTGCTCGTCTCGTTCGCGCGCTTGGCGATCGCGCCGCTCATGCCCGCGCTCGCGACATTCGCGAAGTACGAGACCCCCTCGCTGCCGTCCCAGGCTCTGTGGCTCGTGCGCCCGAGGTCGACGGTTCGCGTCGCTCCGCGCAGGGCGACGTCCACGGCACCGGCGAGGTCGCGGGGGATGCCGAAGGCCGCGCCGAAGTCGCAGCCCGTGCCCCGGGCGAGCACGGCGACAGCGACGTGCTCCAGACCCACGATGCCGTTCGCGACCTCGTTCACCGACCCGTCGCCGCCGACGACCACGAGCAGCTCGGCGCCTCCAGCCGCCGCGTTCCGCGCGAGCTCGGTCAGGTGCCCCGGCCGCTCGGAGAAGAGCGTGTCTCCCGCCAGCCCGAGGGTTGCGGCCCCGTGTGCCAGCTCGGGCCAGCGCCGGCCCGTGGTGCCGTTGTCGGACGCCGGGTTGACGAGGAAGACAGTGCGCGCTGAGCGCTGCGCGCTCACCGCGCCGTGACGGTGTGCAGGGCCAACTCCGTCATCTCGTCCACGGCGCGCTTCATGTCCTCGTCCGAGATGCGAACGAACTCCCCCTCGAGCACGACGTCGCTGACGATCAGCAGGCAGCCTGTCTGCACCTTGCGGAGCGCGCCGAGCGTGAACAGCACCGCCGCCTCCATCTCCACGGCGAGGATTCCCCGGTCGCACCAGCGCTGGTACTGCCCGCCGTCGGGGTTGTAGAAGATGTCGCTCGAGACGATCGGCCCGACGCGCACGGCCTTGCCGAGCTCCTTGGCGTGGTGGACGGCGGCATGCAGCAGCCCGAAGTCGCTCGTCGGCACATGGGCCTCGTTGCCGACGTAGTGCAGCGCCGTCGAGTCGGCCGGGGCCGCCGCCATCGCGACGATCAGGTCGCCGATCTTCAGATCGGGCTGCAGGCCGCCGCAGGTGCCGATCCGGAGGATCTTCTTGACGCCGAGCTGGTTGAGCTCCTCGATCACGATTGCGGCCGTGGGACAGCCCATGCCGCTCGCCTGGACGGAGACGCGCGCTCCCTTGTAGGTGCCGGTGTAGCCCCAGAGTGCGCGCTCCTCGTTCACCTGCACCGGGCTCTCGAAGAACGTCTCGGCGATGTACTTCGCGCGCAGGGGGTCCCCGGGGAGGAGGCACGCCTCCGCGTAGTCGCCCGGCTTTCCCCTGAGGTGGATCGGCACGGGCGAAACCCTATACGTCAGGATCATGGCCGTGGCCGGGAAACTCATCGAGCCGTCAGTGCAGCAGATCCTCGCCTTCTGCGCCGAGGACCCTGTCGAGCGCGTCTTCCTCGAAGACGTCGCCCGTCGCGGGCTCGGCTGCTTCACCGCAGTCGAGGAGGACGGGCACCTGGTCGCGCTCTGCCACGCGGGCGCCAACCTCGTTCCCTCCGGCCGGGGCTGTGAAGCCTTCGCCGGAGCCGCGGCTCACTCGAAGACACGGATGATCATCGGCGAGCAGGGCGCCGTGTCCGAGCTCTGGGAGGCCGCCGCAGCGCGACTGCCGCGGCCGCGCGAGGACCGGCCGGGGCAGCCCGTGTACGTGCTCGACGAGCCGCCGGAGCCGGGTGACAGCGGCTTGCGCCCGGCGGCGCCCGCCGATCTCGACCTGCTCCTGCCGGCGTGCGCCGCCGCGCACGAGGAAGAGATCGGGATCGACCCTCTGCGGCGCGACCGCGACGGCTTCCGCTGGCGCACCCGTGCCCAGATCGACGAGGGCCGCTCGTGGCTCTGGGAGGAGGACGGCGTGATCCGCTTCAAGGCCGAGGCCTCCGCGTGGACCCCGAGCGCAGTTCAGCTCCAGCAGGTCTGGACCGACCCGCCGGCACGGGGTCACGGCTATGCGGCCCGCGCTCTCGCCGACCTCTGCCGGCTGCTGCTCGAGCGGACGCCCGCCGTCTGCCTCTTCGTCCGGCCCGAGAACGAGGTCGCGATCCGGCTCTACGAGCGGATCGGCATGCGTCACGCGCTCGACTACCGGAGCGTGCTCTTCTAGTGGAGGAGCTGATCCTCGCGCGCCACGGCGAGTCCGTCTTCAGTGCGGCCGGGCTCGTCAACGGCGACCCGGCGGTGCCCGGGCCGCTGACCGAGGCCGGACGCAGGGAAGCCTGTGCGCTCGGCGAGGCGCTGCGCGCCGAGCCGCTGGAGCTCTGCGCGGTCACCCCGTTCGAGCGCGTGCGGGAGACGGCCGATCTCGCGCTCGCGGGCCGCGAGGTGCCGCGGCTCGTGATCCCCGAGCTCGCCGACCCCGGTTACGGCTCCTTCGAGGGCGGCTCGTTGGACGACTATCGCGAGTGGGTCTGGACGCACGGTCCGCTTGACGCGCCCCCCGGCGCCGAGACCCGGGGTGAGCTCGCGGCCCGGTACGCGGCCGGCCTGGCGCTCCTGCTCGGCCGCCGCGAGCGCGTGATCCTGCTCGTCGCCCACTCGCTGCCGATCGCCTATGCGCTCGGCGCAGCCGAGGGGCGCCCGCCGAAGGCGAAGGTCGACCTCGTCCGCTACGCCGAGCCGCACCGGCTCTCCGAAGGGCAGGTGCGGGCCGCGGCCGCGCTGCTCGAGGCCTGGAGCGCGGCCCCCGCGTTCTAGGTCACAATTCTCCAATGGAGGCCGATTTCCGTGAACTGCGCGCGCGGATCGAGGCGCACGTTCGCAGGCGCGGGCTGATCGAGCCCGGGGGCGAGGTCTGCTGCCTCGTCTCGGGCGGCGCCGACTCGACCTGCCTCTGGCACGCGCTGCGGGCTCTCGGCTACCGCGTCTCGGCCGTCCACGTCAACCACGGCCTGCGCGGCGAGGAGTCCGAGGGCGACGCGCGCTTCTGCGCCGAACAGCTCGGTGCCGACGTCGTGGTCGTCCCAAGTGACACGGTGTCACTTGACTCGACGGAGGCGGAGCTGCGCGACCTGCGCTACTCCCTCACGGCGGGCCGCGGCCTGCGCGCCACCGGGCACACCGCCTCCGACCAGGTCGAGACCGTCCTCTACCGCCTGGTCTCCAGCGGCACGGCGAAGGGGATCAAGGCGCGCCGCGAGGATGGCGTCGTCCGTCCGCTGCTGCCGCTCTGGCGCGAGGAGACCGAGGCGTACTGCCACGCCGAGGGGCTCGCGTTCCGGCTCGACTCGTCGAACTCCGGCACCGTGCGCGGGCTCATCCGCTCCGAGATCCTGCCGCTGCTCGAGCGCGTACACCCGGGCGCACGGGCCAACCTGCTCGCGCTCGCCTCCGAGCGCCCGCGTCTGCCCCGCAAGCTCGAGGCGGAGCTCGTCCGGCTGCTGGAGAGCCGCGAAGGCTCGAAGGCGGCCGACCTCGGCGGCGGTGTCCGGGCGGTGCGCGCGTACGACACCCTCCGGCTCGAGGGTGAGGTGACCTGGGGACGGTGGAAGCTCTCCTCGCCGCTGCGCGGGCTCGAGGTGCGCACACGCCGTCCGGGGGATCGGCTCGCAGGACGGCGCAAGAAGGTGCAGGATCTGCTCGTGGACGCGAAGGTGCCCCTGGCGCAGCGAGACGAGTGGCCGATCGTCGTGCGCGGCGACGACGTCGTGGCCGTGCCGGGCATCGCAGCCGCGCCCGGCTACGAGCACGCCGTCACGGCGAGGAGGGACGGAGAGTGAGACGCCCGGTGTCAACCTCCTCCGCCCCGGCGGGAGCCGACGCCGGCGAGGGGCGCGCGTGAGCCAGGCCGAGCTGGAGCGGGGCGTCGGCGAGGTCCTGATCGACGAGCCGACATTGCAGGCGCGGATCGCCGAGCTGGGCGTCGAGATCTCCGCCGACTACGCCGGGCGTGACCTGTTGATGGTCGGCGTCCTCAAGGGCGCCGTCTTCTTCATGGCCGACCTGATGCGCGAGCTGACCGTGACGTGCGAGATCGACTTCATGGCGATCTCCTCCTACGGGGCCGCCACCGACTCCTCCGGCGTCGTGCGAATCCTCAAGGATCTCGACATCAACATCGCCGGCCGCGACGTGCTCGTCGTCGAGGACATCATCGACTCCGGCCTCACCCTCTCGTACCTGATGCGGAACCTGCGTGCCCGCCGGCCGGCGTCGCTCGAGATCTGCGCGTTGCTGACGAAGCCCGACCGGCGCCGGATCGACGTGCCGGTGCGCTACGTCGGCTTCGAGATCCCGAACCGGTTCGTGATCGGCTACGGGCTCGACTTCGGCGAGCGCTACCGCAACCTCCCGTTCGTTGCCGTGCTGCACCCGGATCTCATCCCTCCGGGGGCCTGAGCCGATACCCCGTTTCACCGGGGTTTCACATCCATGCTGCTACCCTGGCCGTAGGGTTTTCGTATGAATCGCTTCTTCCGCAGCGCCCTCTTCCCGCTCATCGTCATCGTGCTGCTCGTCTACCTGGCGAGCCAGACGCTGATCCCTCGGCGCGCGGCCGAGAAGAAGGTCACGTACTCCCAGCTGATCCAGCAGGTCGAGGCGGGGAACGTCAACGAGGTCGTCTTCACGCCCACCCGGAACCAGATCAACGCCGTGCTGGCGAACGGGCAGAAGATCAAGGTGAACTACCCGACCGACCAGTCGCAGATCGAGTTCCAGAAGCTGCTCCAGACCGAGAACGTCCAGTTCGACTCCAAGGGCAAGGGCTCCTCGGCCTGGTGGACGCTGCTGACCTCGCTGCTGCCCTTCGTGCTGATCATCGCCTTCTGGATCTTCCTCATGAACCAGATGCAGGGCGGCGGCTCGAAGGTGATGAGCTTCGGCAAAAGCCGCGCGAAGCGGATGACGCCCGACGCACCGAAGATCGGCTTCAAGGACGTGGCCGGCGTGGACGAGGCGGTCGAGGAGCTGCACGAGATCAAGGAGTTCCTCGAGAACCCGAAGAAGTTCCAGGCGCTCGGCGCGCGGATCCCGAAGGGCGTTCTGCTCTACGGCCCGCCCGGCACCGGCAAGACGCTGCTCGCCCGCGCGGTCGCCGGCGAGGCGGGTGTGCCGTTCTTCTCGATCTCGGGCTCCGACTTCGTCGAGATGTTCGTCGGCGTCGGCGCGAGCCGCGTGCGCGACCTCTTCGAGCAGGCGAAGCAGGCGTCCCCCTGCATCATCTTCATGGACGAGATCGACGCCGTCGGCCGCCACCGCGGCGCGGGCCTTGGCGGCGGCCACGACGAGCGCGAGCAGACGCTCAACCAGCTCCTCGTCGAGATGGACGGGTTCGAGCTGAAGGACAACATCATCCTGATCGCGGCCACGAACCGGCCCGACATCCTCGACCCGGCGCTCCTGCGCCCGGGCCGCTTCGACCGCCAGATCGTCGTCGACCGGCCCGACCGCATCGGCCGCCGCAAGATCCTCGAGGTGCACTCGCGCGGCAAGCCGCTCGCAGCCGAGATCGACCTCGACACGCTCGCCGCCGGCACGCCCGGCTTCACGGGAGCCGACCTCTCGAACCTCATCAACGAGGCCGCCCTGCTCGCCGCCCGCCGCGGCAAGAAAGTGATCGAGCAGGAGGAGCTGGAGGAGGGGGTCATGCGCGTGATCGCCGGCCCCGAGAAGAAGACGCGCCTCTTCTCGGAGGAGGAGCGCAAGATCACCGCCTACCACGAGATGGGGCACGCGCTCGTCGGCCACTACCTCGAGCACACCGACGAGATCCACAAGATCTCGATCATCAGCCGCGGCCAGGCGCTCGGCTACACGATCTCGCTGCCGCGCGAGGACCGCTACCTGACGACGAAGTCCGCGCTCATGGATCAGCTCGCGATGACCCTCGGCGGCCGGGCGGCGGAGGAGCTCGTCTTCCACGAGGTGACGACCGGTGCGGCGAATGACATCGAGAAGGTCACGGCGACGTCGAAGCAGATGATCATGCGCTACGGCATGAGCGAGAAGCTCGGTCCCCGCGTGCTCGGCCGCGATCACGACATGCCGTTCCTCGGGCGCGAGATGAGCGCGGGGCCGGACTACTCCGACGAGATCGCGCGCGAGATCGACGACGAGATCCGGCGCGTGATCGAGGAGGCCCACGAGTCGGCGCACCGCGTCCTGCGCGAGCACCTCGACGAGCTGCACCGGCTGTCGGCGATCCTGATCGAGCGCGAGACGATCGACAAGGACCAGTTCGAGCGGCTGCTCGCCGGCGAGCCCGAGGAGTCGGTGTTCGTCGAGGAGGAGGCGCCCGCACCCGCGACCGAGGGCGCAGAGCGCAAGCGGGTGCCGAAGCCGACGGCGCGGCCGGTGCCCTTCCCCAGCGCGACGATGCAGCCGCCGCCCCCCGAGGGCGCGGCCTCCTAGCCGGCCGCGCTCGGCCCGTCGGCCTCCGCCTCCGGCCGCAGAAGCGACGCCCCGACCGCGACGGCAAGCGTCAGCACGATCACCGAGAGCGAGGCGAGCACCGGCACCTTGTAGACGTCGGCGAGGGTCATCTTCAGGCCGACGAAGACGAGCACCGCCGCCAGGCCCACGTTCAGGTAGCGGAAGCGCCCCATCATCCCGGCGAGGACGAAGTAGAGCGCGGCGAGGCCGAGTAGCGAGAAGGCGTTGGCGGCGTAGACGATGAACGTGTCGCGCGTGACCGCGAAGATCGCCGGGATCGAGTCGACGGCGAAGACGACGTCGAAGGTCGCGACGAGAACGAGCGCGGCCAGCAGCGGGGTCGCCAGCCGGCGGCCGCCCTCACGCACGGTCAGCCGGTCGCCGTGATAGCCGGCGGTCAGCGGCAGAACCCGCCCGAGCAGCTTCAGCACCGGGTTCCGCTCCGGGTGGATCTCGACCGTGGTGTGGCGCGCCATCCGAATCCCGGTCAGCACGAGGAACGCCCCGAAGACGTAGATCGTGTAGTGGAAGGCGTCGAGCAGGGCGGCGCCGGCGAGGATGAACAGCGCGCGCAGGACGATCGCGCCGACGATTCCCCAGAAGATCACCCGCCGCTGGTGGGCGGCGGGCACCGCGAAGTAGCCGAAGATCAGCGCGAAGACGAAGAGGTTGTCGACCGAGAGCGACTTCTCGATCAGGAAGCCCGCTAGGTACTCCTCCGCCGGGACGCGGCCCTGCCACGCCCACAGGAAGCCGCCGAAGGCAAGGCCGAGCACCGTCCAGCCGATGCTCCAGCCGACCGCTCGGCGGAACGAGACGTGCTCTCCGCGCCGCCCGAAGGCGACGAGGTCGATGAGGAGCAACGCGACGACGAAGACGCCGAACGCTCCCCACATCCACAGCTCGAGTTTCATGCCGTACCCCTTTCGTCAGGCCGCTTGCCGGTCGACGAAGGTCTCTCCCGCCGCTATCGCGGCCGGCGCCACCGGGCCAACTGGGCCGGACTGACGATGGCGCCCGTTCGGGGGTACTGCCCCTCGGCTGAGCTCACGGTAGCAGAGGGGAAGTCCGCCGCCCACGATCAGCGGGCGCTGCGGCGCGCGAGGGCGGCGAGCACGGCCAGCGCGCCCGCGGCGGCGATCGCGCCTGCCGCCTCGAACGCGAGCCCGCCGCCCGCTGAGACGTCCACGAGCGCGAGCAGCGCGGCGCCGAGCGCGAGCGTCAGCAGGCAGAGCCAGGCGAGGAAGGCGGCGCGGCGCCAGTGTGAGCCGGGCTCGTCGGTGACGGCCGCGCGCAGCTCGAGCGACCAGTACGAGAGCTCCGCAACGGCGAGCAGTCCGGCCGCGTAGAGCGGCGCCCGCTGGTCGAGCGGCACGTCCTCGAGCGCGAGCAGCGACGCGTACTCGAGCCCGAGCAGCCCGACAGCCGCGGGCACGGCCCCTGCCTGGCGCAGCCAGAGGCCGCCGGCGAGCAGCGCCACCGCGATCCCGCCCCCGGCGCCGTTCACCCAGCCGACCATGACGCCGGCCTCGAGCGCGGGCCAGGCGGCGAGCCCACCGGCGACCGCGACCGCGGCGACCGCGGTCAGTGAGCGCGCGCGAGCCGAGCGTGGCGCCGGAATGCCCTCACCTCCTCGAGTGCGAGCTCGAGCGGCTCGTCGCCGCGCCACTCCGCGACGGCGACGCCGAGCCGCTGGTAGCGCGAGCGCAGCTCGCTGCGCTTGAGCAGCCAGAGCCGGTGCGCCAGCTCGTCCAGCTCCCCGACGCCCGCCTCGACGAACGGCACGGGCGAGACCTCGACGATCGCCAGGTCGTAGCCGCGCCCGCGCAGGTCGGCGAGCGCCTTGACGCTGCGCTCGTCGAGCAGCGGCGTGACGGCGATCACGAGCGCCTTCGGCGGCAGCGTCCGGATCGGGATCACGGACACGTCCTTCCAGGCGTAGTTGAAGACGATCTCGGTCTCGAGCAGCGCGTCAACGATCCGGTAGCGCTGGGCGAGCCCCATTCCCGGCAGGAGCCAGTGGAGGATGCCGCCGAAGCTCACGAGCCCGACCCGGTCGCGGCGCTCGAGGTAGCGGGAGGCGAGCGTCGCCGTCGCGCGCACGGCATGGTCGAGCGTGCTCTCGTGCAGGCGTCGTGCCTCGGCGAAGCTGTCGAGGAAGAGGATCACGTCGATGTTCCGCTCGGGGTGGCGCTCGTTGACGAACAGGCCGTCGCGGCGGGCGCTCGCCCGCCAGTTGATCGAGCGCAGCCGGTCGCCCGGGGAGTAGGGACGGATCTCGGCGAATTCGAGCCCGTCGCCTTTCGCGCGCGACACCTCGTTGCCCTGGTAGACCTGCGTCTCGGCCGCCGGCAGGAGGGCGCGGATCGTCTCGGGACGCGGGTACACCTTGAGCGGCGTCTCCCGAGCGAGCGCCTGCTCGTACACGAAGAGGCCCAGGCGGTCGCGAGCGCGCAGGCGGATCTCGCCGAGCGAGTAGACCCCCCAGCGGGTGCAGCGGAGCCTCAACTCGATCGTGCGCTCCTCGTCGGCTCCGAGCCGGAGGGCGAGCGGGTTCTCGCCGGCTGCGAGCTCGATCCCGTCCGGGAGTACGAGCGCGAGCTCGAGCCGCTCCACCGGCACTGTCGCGTTCAGCTCCAGCTCCGCCGTCAGCTCGTCTCCCTCGAGCGCGCGCCCGTGCTCGAGGGAGAACCACACCCGCACTCCCGGCTCGGCGGCGATCTGGAGGCCGAGTGCGAGCAGCGCCGCGAACGGCGCCGCCAGGACGGCGAGCTCCGGACGCCGCAGCGCGAGCGCGCCGAGCAGGCCGAGCGCCGCGAGTGTCGCGTAGGCCGCGAGACGCGGCGAGGCGGTCCGGCTCACGGCCGGTCCGCGGGCTCCTCGGCCGGCGGCGTCGGCACGGTCTCGAGTACCTCGCGCACCACGTCCTCGGCCGAGAGCCGCTGCACCCAGAGCTCCGGCTTCAGCATCAGCCGGTGCGCCAGGGCGGGCACGGCGACCGCCTTCACGTCGTCCGGGGTCACGAAGTCGCGTCCGCTCACGGCCGCGCGGGCGCGTGAGAGCTTGAGCAGGGCGAGGCTGCCGCGCGGGCTCGCGCCCACGGCCGTGCTCGTGCTCGACCGCGTCGCCGCGGTCAGATCCACCATGTAGCGGCCGACCGCTTCCGAGACGTGCACCCCCTCGAGTGCGCGCTGCAGCTCGAGCAGCGTCTCCCGGGAGACGATCTGCGAGAGCGAGACGTCGTCCGCGTGGCGCTCGAGCCGCCGCTCCAGCACCTCCCACTCGGCGTCCCGGCTCGGGTAGCCGAACGCGATCCGGAGCAGGAAGCGGTCGAGCTGCGCCTCGGGCAGCGGATAGGTGCCCTCGTACTCGATCGGGTTCTGGGTCGCCAGCACGAGGAAGGGCGGCTCGAGGACGTGCGTGACACCCTCGATCGTCACCTGCCGTTCCTGCATCGCCTCGAGCAGCGCCGCCTGCGTCTTCGGGGGAGCGCGGTTGATCTCGTCGGCGAGGAGGAGGTTCGCGAAGATCGGGCCTGCCCGGAAGTCGAAGTCGCCGTCACGCTGGTTCCAGACGGAGGAGCCGGTGACGTCGGACGGCATCAGGTCGGGCGTGAACTGGATGCGCGCGAAGCCCATGCTCGTGACCTGCGAGAACGAGCGCGCGGCCAGCGTCTTCGCGAGGCCGGGGTAGTCCTCGAGCAGCACGTGACCGTCGGCGAGCAGGCCGAGCAGCACGAGCTCGAGCGCCTCGCGCTTGCCGATCACCGCGCGCTCGACCTCGTCGAGGATCTGCCCGGAGAGCTTCGCGACGTCGGCGACGCTCAGCACCTAGAGCGCCTCCAGCGCGGTCACGACAGCGCGCAGCCGCTCGGGTGCGAAGCCCGGCCCGGAGCGGTCGTCCGGCGGCGAGCGGTCGCCGCGGGCGAGCTCCCACGCGTCCTCGCCGAGCGCGGCGCGCGCGGCGTCGGGGCGCGCGTCGAGGTCGATCCCACGGCGGGCCGCGAGCAGGCCGCCCGCAACCTCGCGGATGACGGGGCGCAGCCGGTAGTGGAGGTCGAACGCGTTGCCGCATGCGAGTGCGACCTCGCGCTCGAGCCGCGCGAGCTCGGCGAGCCGCTCGTGACGGGCGGGCCGGCGCCGGAGCGCAAGCTCGAACGGCGAAGGCCCGCGCTCGGGGTACGCGCGGCGGATCGTCGCGATGAGCGCCGCGAGCGCGATTCCGGTGAGCACCAGCAGGTAGACATGGACGGTGAGCTGCGCGCGGTCCGGCGCGAGCAGGACGGCGGCCAGGAGCCCGGCCGTGGGAGCCAGCGCGAGGCTCGCGAAGCGCAGGGCGGGCCGGGTCACAGCGCGGCCCGCTCCCGCGCGGCCTCGAGCGCGGCGGCGCGCTCACGCTCGGCCTGCAGCTCGGCCGCGCGCAACTCGTCCCGCACGGTCTCGAGCGCGTCGATCGCGTCCTCCTTCATCGCTGCCGGTACCTCATGCTGCGAGAACTTAGCCCTTTCGTAGAGCGTGGTGAGGCGGGCGATCGACCGCGAGCTGACGGCGAGGTCGGCCAGCATCCGCTCGAGGTACTCGTGTGGAGCCTCCGCGGGACGCCGAGGGAAGCCGTACGCGGCGAGCGTGCGCTCGAGGCGCGCGTAGGCCCGGATCACCGCGCGGCGCGCGTCGCGCTCGGCCCGGAGGTCGTCGAGCGTCTCGTCGAGGAGGTCGCCGATCGCCTCGGCGAGGGTCGTCTCGCCGCCCGGCCGCGCCCGGCTCCGGGCGCGTGCCGCCGCGAGCAGCGCGACTCCCGCTCCGGTGGCGAGTCCGGCGACGATCAGCACCGGCCAGAGCGTGAACTCCGGCTCGTAGGGCTTCGTCTCGCCACCCCCGCTCGTTCCCGTCGTTCCCGTGGCACCCGGCACTCTCGCCGTCTGGATGCCCGGGAGGCGCGGCACCGCTCGCTGGTCGTCCCGCAGGTTGCGGATGACCACTGCCATCGCGATCAGGACGAGTGCGAGCACGACGACGCCCAGGACGGGGCTGCGGCGCTTGCGCTGCATCGCCACGTCGCGCAGCGCGTCGCGGCCCGCGACGAAGAGGAACGCCATCAGGACGACGCCGACCACCATCAGGGCGAGGAAGCCGCTGACGACGTAGTCGAGCAGCCGGTCGGAGGGGCGCCGGGCTCCGCCCGCCCCGAGCGGCGTCCCGCCCTGCGAGGCGAGCGCGACGACGGCGAGCAGGACGAGCACGGCCAGCGTCGTCGGCACGACGCGGCGCCCGCGCCCAGTCGGAGGCTCGTCCATCGCGCTAGTGTGCATCGCAGGGTGAGACGTCCGCCGCTGGAAGATCGTTTGCGACGACCCGCCGTGATGGGGGTCGTCAACGTGACCCCCGACAGCTTCTCCGAAGGTGGCGTCAACTTCGAGCCCGTCGCGGCGATCGCCACCGCCCGGCGCATGCTGGCCGAGGGTGCGGCGATCATCGACGTCGGCGGCGAGTCCACGCGGCCCGGCTCCGAGGGCGTGCACCTCGACGAGGAGCTCCGCCGGGTTCTGCCCGTGCTCGAAGGCCTGGCCGGGCTGCCGGTCTCGATCGACACCGCGAAAGCGGAGGTCGCGCGCCGCGCGCTCGAGCTCGGTGCGGAGCTCGTGAACGACGTGACGGCGCTCCGGGGCGACGAAGGCATGGCCGCCGTTGTCGCCGAAGCCGGAGCCTACGTCTGCCTGATGCACATGCAGGGGGAGCCGCGCACGATGCAGGTTGCCCCGCGCTACGACGACGTCGTCTCCGAGGTCGCCGCCTTTCTCGAGGAGCGGCTCGCGTTCGCCGTCGCGGCCGGGATCCCGGAGGCGAACGTCTGCCTCGACCCCGGCATCGGGTTCGGCAAGACGCCGCAGCAGAACCTCGAGCTCGTGCGTGCTCTCGACGCGCTCGTGGCGCTCGGCCGGCCGGTGCTCGTCGGCTTCTCGCGCAAGAGCACGATCGGCAAGGTGCTCGGCGACACGGGCGCGCGGACGGGCACGGTCGCCGGCTCGGTCGGCGCGGCGGTCGCCGCCTACGTCCGGGGCGCCTCGATCCTCCGTGTCCACGACGTGCGCGAGCACGTGGCGGCGCTCGCCCTCGCCGCCGCCGTCGAGCATCCGGAGGTCGCGGCCGGATGGGCCTGACGATCGAGCTTCAGGGACTCGAGGTGCAGGCCCACCACGGGGTGAACGAGGACGAGCGACGGGACGGGCAGCGCTTCCTCGTCGACGTCTGGCTCGACGTCTCCGACGCCGCGCTCTCCGACCGGATCGGGGACGCGGTGGACTACCGCGACGTGGCCGCGCTCGTCCGTGAGATCTCCGACGGGCGGCAGTTCCGGCTGCTCGAGGCGCTCGCGACGGCGATCGCCGACGCGCTCCTCGAGCGCTTTCCGGCCGGGGTTGCCCGCGCGCGGGTGCGCGTCCGAAAGCCCGACGTGCTGCTCGACCCACCCGTCGAGTGGTCGGGCGTCACCGCTGAGCGGGTTTCCGGGGCGTCGGCTTCGGCTTCGGCTTCGGCAGGGCCTTCGTCGTGATCGCGAGCGAGTAGGCGGCCTGCTGCGCGTCGGCGCCCAGAAAGGCGTCGAGGTAGACGAAGCTGCCGGTCGTGCCCGAGTTGCGCAGGCTCAGCGTCTCGGCCGCGAGCCCGAGGCGGGCGCTCCGTCCGATCCGGCCGGCCACCGCCTCGTGGACGCTGATCGCTCCCGGGCCCCAGGCGCTGAGATTGACGTCGGCATCCGGTGTGAGCCTCACGGACGTCAGCTTCTTCGGCGGCAGCCAGATGCGGTAGACATCGTGCGGGTCCTCGTTCCGGTCGAGCCGGGCGGCGACGGTGATCCGTTCGCGGCCCGGCACGGTCAGCGCGTCGCGGCCGACCGAGAAGAAGCCGTCGGGCTTGACGTACTCGATGTCCTCGTTGGGCTCCTGCGGATCCGCGACGGGCACGGGGAACGCGAGCGCCGCCGGGACGGAGAGCAGCCCGTAGCCCGTGTCCTCGTCGAAGCCCGCCGGGCCGAGATCGAGGGCCGAGCGGCGCATGATCTCGAAGAGCTGGGTGTTGTCCAGCTCCGGACGCGCCGTCCAGACCCACGCGGCTGCGCCGGCGACGAGGGGGGCGGAGAAGCTCGTGCCGGAGACGCCCCCGCGGTAGCCGTCGCCGCCGAGCGCAGTCGGAACCGCGACGGTCATGTCCACGCCGGGCGCAGCCAGGTCGTTGAACGCGGACCGGTTCGAGAAGGGCGCCGGCTCGTTCGCGCGGCCGGTGGCGGCGACGGTGAGCACGTGCGGCAGGCTGGCCGGGTACTCCGTCGGGCTTCCCTCGGAGCGCTCGTTGCCGGCGGCCGCCACGATCAGCGAGCCCTCCGCGTAGGCCTGGTAGACGGCCTGCTCGAGCAGCGAGTCGCGGCTCCGGCTGCCGAGGCTGAGGTTGATCACGGCCGGGCCCTCCCGCGCGGCGGCGAGGATGCCGGCGATGAGCTCGCTCGTGGTCAGCTCAGCCCCGGGGGACGCGTCGTAGAAGCGGAGCGCGGCCTGCGGGTAGACGCCGACCAGGCCGGCGCCGTTCGCCGGGGCGGCGACGAGCGATGCGACCGCGGTGCCGTGGGGGCCGTCCCGGCCGGTCGTCGTCTGCTCGTTGAGGGCGGTCGTGTCCGGCCGCCCGGCGAACTCCGGGTGTGCGAGGTCGAAGCCCGAGTCGACGATCGTCACCGCCTTCCCGGGACCGGGAGGAGTCAGGTCGGCGATCCCGATCACGCTCCGCCACCATTGGGTCGGGACGAGCGGGTCGGAGAAGTCGGCGGCGGCGAAGCTGCCCACGACCTGGTCCGGCTCGACGCGCGCAAGCGCCCCGGCGTGGCGGAGTTGCGGGGCGAGCTCGCGGGCGCGGTCGCTGCGCACGCGCCAGATCGCCAGCTCCGGGGCGACGAGCACGCCGCCCGCCCGGATGACCTCCGGCGCCGCCGTGGAGGCGGCCGCGCGCGTGAGCTGGACGAGCGAGTAGGAGGAGCCGGCGGGCACCGCCTGGAATCCGCCCGGCAGCGCGAGCGCGAGGAGGAGTGGCGCGAGCCGGGCGATGCGCACGGCCGCAGCGTAGTCAGAAGCGGTAAGAGAACTGTGAGAGCCCGGTTACGCTTCGGTTCATGACGCGTGCGCACGTCGGGCTCGGCGCGAACCTCGGCGAGCGGGAGGAGACGCTGCACCGCGCTCTCGAGATCGTCGCGCAGACGGCCGGGGTGGAGGTCGTCGCCGTCTCCTCCTTTCGGGAGACCGACCCGGTCGGCTACCTCGACCAGCCACGCTTCGTGAACGCTGCGGCAGAGCTCGAGACGTCGCTCTCCCCACGCGACCTGCTCGACGCCCTGCTCGCCGTCGAGCTCGATCTCGGGCGCACGCGGGAGGGCGCCCGCTTCGGCCCGCGCACGGTCGACCTCGATCTGCTGCTCTACGGCGACGCGCAGCTCGACGAGCCCGGCCTGACGGTGCCGCACCCGCGCCTGCACGAGCGCCGCTTCGCGCTCGAGCCCCTGGCCGAGCTCGACCCGGAGCTCGTCGTGCCGGGGCGTGGCCGGGTGGTGGACCTCCTCGCGGAGCTAGACTCCGTGCGATGAGCCACCTGGACGAGTTGGACGAGTTCGAGGCGAAGCTCGAGCTCGAGCTGAAGCGCGAGTACACGGCCGTCTTCGGGCTGTTCCGCTACTGCATCCTCACGCAGGACGCGACGTACCTCTGCAACAAGCTCGATCTCAAGCCCCAGCCGCAGGCCAGCTACCCGTTCTTCCACATCACGATGGAGGACGTGTGGGTCTGGGACAAGAACCGGCCGACGCGGATCATCCCGCGCGCGGAGGTCTACACCGCGAGTGACGTCACCGTCGAGGAGCTGCGCGGCGAGGGCGACGAGCCGGGCCTGACGGCCGAGGCGCTGGCCGAGAAGATCGGCGAGACGCTGACGACCGACGACGACGCGCTCTAGGCTCGCGCCGTGCTGCTCGCGGTCGACGTCGGCAACACGCAGACGGCCCTCGGGCTCTACGACGGCGACGAGCTGCGCGACAACTGGCGGGTGGCAACGGAGCGCCAGCGGACAGGCGACGAGATCGGCGTGATGCTGAGCGGGCTGCTCGACTTCGACTCGGTCGGGGCGGTCTGCCTTTCGTCCACCGTGCCCGCGCTCGTGCGGGAGTGGGAGCTGATGACGGAGCGCTGGCTCGGCGCCGAGCTGCTCGTCGTCGGCCCGGGGGTCAAGACGGGCATCCCGATCCGCTACGACGACCCGCGCGAGGTCGGGCCCGACCGCATCGTGAACGCGGTCGCCGCGAGCGCGAAGTACGGCAACCCCTGCATCGTCGTGGACTTCGGCACCTCGACGAACTTCGACGTCGTCTCCGCGGACGGCGAGTATCTCGGCGGGGTGCTCGCGCCCGGGATCGAGGTCTCGATGGACGCGCTCTTCGCACGTGCGGCGCGGCTCGTGAAGGTGGACTTCGTGCCGCCGCCCTCGGTGATCGGCAAGACGACGGTCGGCGGCCTCCAGTCCGGTGTAGTCTACGGGTTCGCGGGCCAGGTGGACGGCGTCGTGGCCGCGATCCGCGGCGAGCTGGGCGTCGAGGCGCGTGTCGTCGCGACCGGCGGCCTCGCCGACCTGATCGCACCCTTCTCGAAGACGATCGAGTCTGTGGATCCGTTCCTCACGCTCGACGGCCTGCGGCTCGTCTGGGAACGGAACCACTAGGGATGGTTGCTGCCACCTAATGGTCGACCCTTCACGGCTCGCGCTCTTCGCGCTCGCCTCGGTCCTGCTCGCGGTCGTGCCGGGGCCGGCCGTGCTCTACGTCGTCGGCCAGGCGATCCACCGCGGCCGCCTCGCCGGGCTCGTCTCGACGCTCGGGATCGGCACGGGCGGCCTCGTGCACGCGTCTGCGGCGGCGGCCGGCCTCTCCTCGCTGCTCGTCTCGTCGGCGACCGCGTTCTCGATCGTCAAGTACGCCGGTGCCGCCTACCTGATCGTCGTCGGCCTGCGAACCCTGCTCACGCGCGCCGGCGAGCGCCCGGTGGCGGAGCAGGAGGAGCGCACGCTCGGCCGGATGTACCGGCAGGGCGTGGTTGTCAACATCCTCAACCCGAAGACGGCGCTGTTCTTCCTCGCCTTCCTGCCGCAGTTCGTCGAGGTCGACGCGGGGCACGTCTGGCTGCAGCTGCTCGCGCTCGGAGCGCTCTTCGTGGCGATCGCGATGTGCAGCGACGCGCTGTACGCGCTCGCCGCGGGCACCGCTGGGGAGCTGCTGCGGCGCAGCCCGCGTTTCCGTGGTGTGCAGCGCTGGGTCTCGGGTAGCGTCTTCGTCGGCCTCGGCGTTGTGACCGCGCTTTCGGGCGCACACCGCAGCTCGAAGTAGGTTCCGCCGCTGCTGGGCTGAGCGCGACGGCCCTAGCGCGTTCCTGGCGACACGAGGCGGGTGGAGCCGGGCTTGCCCGGCGGAAACCCGCCGCCCACGGACGCGCTAGCCGCCGCCGTAGATCGAGATCGGTAGCTCGAGCAGCACGCCGTCTCCGGTCGGCAGCTCCGCCTCCAGCTCGTCGAGCAGCTGCAGCGCGCCGGGTGCGGCGGCGAGCAGGCGGCGTTCCACCTCGCCGGTCGTCTCGAGCTGAACGAGCTCCTGCTTGAACGGCCGCGGGAAACGGCCGCGCCCGAGGTACCAGCCGTAGAACTTCTTCAGGAAGCCGTGCGCGCGCCGCTCACCCAGCTCGCGCACCGTCTCCCGGACGAAGCAGACGAGCTCGGCGACAATCTCCTCGCGCGTCGGCTCCGGCAGGTCGCCGTCCACGATCTCGCGCAGCGACCACGGGTTCCCCTGGGCACCGCGCCCCACCATCACCGCCGCGGCGCCCGTCGTCGCGAGCACCGCCTGGGCCCTCGCGCGCGACGTGATGTCCCCCGAGGCCACGACCGGGACGTCGACGAGCGAGACGAGCTCGGCGGTCAGCGCATGGTCGGCGGTGCCCGTGTACATCTGCTCGGCCGAGCGGGGATGCAGGGTCAGCGACGCCGCACCCGCCGCGACGAGCTGCGGCCCGATGTCGAGGCAGGTGCGCGAGCCGTTCGGCAGCCCGCGGCGCATCTTCACGCTGACCGGCACGTTCACCGCCGTCGCGACCGCCTCGACGATCCGGCAGGCGCGATCGGGATCCTCGAGCAACGTCGCGCCGGCGCCCGTCTTCGTCACCTTCCTGACCGGGCAGCCGAAGTTGATGTCCACGAGGTCGGCGCCGGCGGCGACGACGAGCTGCGCTGCGTGCGCCATCGCGCGCGGCTCGTGGCCGAAGATCTGGATTGCGAGCGGGTGCTCGTCGGAGGCGACCCGCAGGTAGCCGAGCGTGCGCTCGTTGCGGTGCTCGATCCCCGCGCACGAGACCATCTCCGAGCACACGAGCCCGGCGCCGAACCGCCGGCCCTGCCGCCGGAACGCCTGCACGCTGACGCCCGCCATCGGCGCGAGGACGAGCCGCGTGGGGATCTCCACGGAGCCGATCCGCCAGGAGGAGCGAAGGTCGATCTGCACGGCCCCCGGATGGTACTCGCGGGTATTGACCCCGTCCCGGACGGTAGGTAGGATTCGCGCCCGCGACGGCGCCCCGAGCGCCTCGCATTTCGTCTATTTAGCCGCCGAAACCGGCCAGGAGGCCGTTCGTGAAGGAAGTCATCCTCACCGCCGAGGGGTACGAGAAGCTCAAGGAGGAGATCGAGCTCCTGCGAACCGACAAGCGGCGTGACATCGCGGAGCGGATTCGCGTCGCGCGCGAGTTCGGCGACATCGCCGAGAACGCGGAGTACGACGATGCGAAGAACGACCAGGCGATGCTCGAGCACAAGATCATGCTGCTCGAGGAGCGCCTGCTGCACGCGCGCGTGATCGACGCGGACGACGTGGACACGAGCGTCGTCTCGATCGGCTCCCGCGTGCGCCTGAAGGACATGGACGCGAACGAGACCGTCGAGTACCATATCGTCGGCTCGGCGGAGGCGAACCCGGCGGAGCGCCGGCTCTCCAACGAGTCGCCGGTCGGCAGAGCGATCATCGGCCACAAGAAGGGCGAGGTCGTCGAGGTCTCCGCCCCCCGGGGATCCCTCAAGTTCAAGATCCTCGACATCAAGGCCGCCTGAGCGATCCCAGGTCGGACACCGCGACGCGGTCTCCGGCTCGGAGCGTAGGCTTCCCGCCTATGGCGCTGCCCAAGCGGTTTCCCGACCGGGACGAGATCGTCGCGGCCCTCGCCGAGGCCGAGCGGGCCGTCGCCGGCGAGGTTCCCGAAGAGGGGACGCTTCGGCTCGCGGGCCGCGTGATGGCGCGGCGCGACCTCGGCAAGCTCGTGTTCCTCGATCTCGTCGATCGGTCGGGGCGGATCCAGCTGCACTGCCCTCGGGACCTCGTCCCGCAGGTGGCCGACATCCATCTCGGCGACGTCGTCGGCGTCGTCGGCGCTCCCGGTAGGACGCGACGCGGCGAGCCCACGGTGTTCGTGGCCAGCCTGGAGATCCTGGCGCAGACCCGCGCTCCGCTGCCGGACACGTTCCACGGCCTCACCGACGTCGAGGCGCGCTACCGGCGCCGCTACCTCGACCTGCTGATGAACGAGCAGACGCGCGCCGATTTCCTCCTCCGCGCGCGGATCGTCACCGCCGTCCGCCGCCACCTCGACGCCGACGGCTTCATCGAGGTGGAGACCCCCGTCCTGCAGCCGCGCTACGGCGGCGCCTTCGCCCGGCCGTTCGTCACCCACCACAACGAGCTCGACGCCGATCTCTATCTCCGCATCGCAACCGAGCTCTATCTCAAGCGCCTGATCGTCGGCGGCCTCGAGCGCGTCTACGAGATCGGCAAGGACTTCCGCAACGAAGGGGTCTCGTACAAGCACCAGCCGGAGTTCACGATGCTCGAGTGGTATGAGGCCTACGCCGACTACCGCGACACGATGGCCCGGATCGAGCGCCTGCTCGAAAGCGTCGCGACCGAGGTGACCGGGGGGACGACGATCGCCTTCCGCGGGCACGAGGTCGACCTGAAGGCGCCGTGGGAGCGGCTCGGCTTCGTCGAGTCGCTCGAGCGGCACGAGCTGTGGACGCGCGACGAGGCGGAGCTTCGCTCCCGGCTCACCGAGCGCGGCGTCGCGACGAACGCCGACAGGGACTGGGCTCAGCTCGTCGATCACGCGTTCAGCCACTTCGTCGAGCCGAACCTGATCCAGCCGACGATCGTCCACGATTACCCGATCGAGCTCTCACCCTTTGCGCGGACGACCGACGGGGATCCCCTGCTGACGGAACGGTTCGAGTACTTCGCCGGCGGGATGGAGCTCGGGAACGCGTTCTCCGAGATCAACGACGCCGAGGAGCAGCAGCGCCGGTTCGCCCTCCAGGCCGAGCAGGTCGAGGGGGAGCTCGAGGATCCGGACTATCTCGAGGCTCTCTCCTACGGAATGCCGCCGACGGGCGGGCTCGGGCTCGGGATCGACCGCCTGGCGATGCTGCTCTCGGGGCGGGAGACGATCCGCGACGTGATCCTCTTCCCGGCGCTCAAGGAGCGCTCCTAGCCCGCCGATGGCGGCGGGGGGGGGGTTCCCCG
>Ga0082335_1003445_pt1 | contig 26030 bp, 13 predicted proteins | sample Subgrocontami58m_FD_72375 | JGI IMG/M metagenome (GOLD analysis project Ga0082335, IMG submission 72375) | Subsurface groundwater microbial communities from S. Glens Falls, New York, USA - GMW37 contaminated, 5.8 m (SPADES assembly) (version 2) ...
TAAACAATCTGAGTTCCTCGGCCGAGCGCGTCGTAAATGAATCCGGTGGTTCGTCCGAGCGGATCGGTCAACGTAATGGGATTTCCTCTGGCGTCATAGTCAGTCCGGGTGATCTCGCCCAGAGCGTTGGTCCGTGCGATTTCGCGCCCGGCCAAATCGTAACCGTAGAGTGTGACAAAACCGCGCGGATCAGTGGCGGCGATCAATTGCCCGGCTGGATCATAGTAATTCGTGGTCGAGCTGCCATCGGGATGGATTGTTGTTAACAGCCGCCCGAGCGGATCGTAGTTGAACCGCGTGGCGTCGCCCAATTGATTGGTGGCGGCAATCAACCGGCCCTGCGGGTCGTACGCGCTGCGGTAAGTCGTCCCGTCGGGATAAACCGTCTGGGTCAATTGGCCGAGCTCGTCGTAATCCAAGCGCGTTTGACGGCCGAGCGTGTCTTTGCTGGCGGCGCGTTTGCCAATGGAGTTGTAAGCGGCCGAAACGCTCGAGCCGTCAGGCAAGATGACATTGGTCAGGCGATCGAGCTGATCGTATTCAAAGAGCGTGACCAAGGCCTCGAAACCGCGCGGGGTAGTGCGACTCGTCGTTAATGAGAGCAGATTGCCATTGGCATCTCGACGTAAGTCAACGGAATGCCCGAGCGGATCGATTTCCTGCAGAAGATAACCTGCCGAGTCATACTCGAATCTCGTGACGTGGCCCAAGGCATTCGTGACGGCCAGAGGCAATCCGCGGGGGTCATAGCCAATCGAGCTGGTATGGCCGAGTGGATCAGTGATCGAGAGGAGGTTTCCGTGGGAATCGAATCGGTTAGTGATGATTTGCCCGCGCGGGTCAATGACACTGGTGATGTGCCGTTGTGCATCGTAGGTGAAGCGAGTTAGCTGGCCGAGTGGATCGGTCACGAGGATTCGGTTGTCGTCTTGATCAAATGTGTAAGCGGTCGTTCGGCCTAACGGATCGGTCTGGGTGAGCAAATTGTCGTGGTCGTCATAGGTCATGACGGTAACCGCGCCGAGCGGGTCGGTCGTGCGAGTGACATTGCCGCGCGCATCGTATTCATGGGTTGTCACCTGGCCGAGCCGATCGGTGATCAGCTCCTGGCGCCAAGCCAGATCGTGTTTGTAATCGATGGCATGGCCGAAGGGATCTGTTTGCCGAACCAAACGGCCTGTTTCATCGAAATCGTTGCGGAGCGGCTGAATGCCGCGTGGATCAACGATGGTTAGGAGCCGATGCTCTTGATCGTAAGAGAACGAAGTGGAGTTGCCGGCGCGGTCAGTGAACCCGGTGAGATTGCCGAACTCATCATAGGCATAAGTGAGCTTGCCGCCTTGGAGATCGGTGATGCCAGTGATCCGGCCATTGGCATCGCGGGTGAAGAGCACGCTCTGGCCACTTGAATGGATGAACCCGTCCGGGGTGATGGTAATCGTATTGCCGTTCGGATCGGAGAATCGTTGCAGGCCGGCGAATTCATCGATGAGATACTGGAACCCTTCAGCCGAACGGAACTCGAAGAGGCTTGGATTGAACTCGAAATCGAGCGCGGCGTTGAGGACTTTATTCAAGTCATAAAAATCAATCCCGCCGGGGATGGCGCCAACGACCGCGATGTCATCGCCCGTGACTGAGGCGAGGGTGCCGTGCGTTCCTGGGAGGGCGTGATAGTTGACGCGTCCATACGTAATGGGCAGACCGAATTGGCACGAGGGCGTGGCTTCCGCCTGGAATTGGTAGACGCGATCGTTGGGGAACGTAATGGAGATGCGATGGGGCTTGCGAGAGTCGAGGCAATAGGTTGGAAAAAGTCCGCCCGTCGAGGTTTCGTTCCAGGCTTTATCCAGGGGCCGATTCTTCCGGAGGCGAATGTCAGTCAGAGCGAGATGCCAGCCGAAGCCCAACTCACTGGCGCTCTTCTTGGCCCGGCTGTCGTAGCTGCGAACGATGCGAAGGGGAAGTCCGGCCAGCGGAAGTTCGAGGTCGGTGAATGAAATAGCGAACACCCCCGGTTTGAGCCGGCCCTCCACCGTCACAGTGATCGGCTCGGTTTGCGAAGCGCGGCCGGCGAGGTCTGAAGCCGTTAAGCGAAGTTCGTAACTGCCATTGCGCAGCAAGGTCGGATCGAACGAACCCAGAGCGCCGTTCGAAATCGAAGTCGTTCCCCCGCCAAATGCCTTCCAATCGGTGGCGCTGGTCTCCCGATATTCGAGTTGATACGAAGCGAGGAGTGGGCTTTGGACCGTGCCGATGATTTCGATTGGCGCGGTGATTTGGGCTGAATCGATTGGGCTGGCCCATTCGAGGAGAGGCGGAGGCGCAGGGTCGAAGACATCGACCTCGACGGTCGCGCTGGTCGAGAGCTCATAATCACTGGCGGTGCAGCGCAGAGTGTAATGGCCCGACGCGCTGAAGGCGGCGATGGTCTCTTGGTTCTCGGTCCAAAAGAGAACGGTCCCGGGGCCGCTTTCCTGGGACCAGCTGAAGGTTAAAAATCCAAAAGGCAAATCGTCGTCGGTGATGGCTGCGCTTAGGAGGAGGTGTTCGGGCAGAACGACAGCCAGCGCCGAAGCGACGATTTGCGGAGCTTGGTTCGCATGCGGATTGACTTCGATTTGGAGTTGATCGCGTGAAACCAACTCGGAATCGTTTGCGGCCAATTCCAGAACATAATGTCCGGCTTGCGAAAACGTGGCGGTGGTCTGGAAGGCGAATGGGTTGGCGAAATTGGCCGACCCCAGGCCGCTGATCTGGCGCCATTCCGCCGTTAAAATATTTTGAGGCAACCCGTCGTCGTTGGCTCGGCCGTGTAAAGTGGCCGCTTCATTCAGGGAAATGGTTTGGTCCGTTCCCGCCTCGATAGCGGGCGGGGCGTTCTGTGAGCCGGTCGACCGAATGGTGATGATTGTCTCATCGCTCGATTGAAACTGCGAATCGCTGGCCATGAGGCGGAAGAGATATGTGCCCGGCTCGACGAGTTTCGCGATTGACGAGAGGTTTTCGGGTGCGAGGAGTTGTCCGGTCGATGGCCCCGAGAGAATTTCCCAGCGCGTCGTGAGCGAGTCCTCGCTTGGCAAGCCGTCGTCGAGCACTGTCCCCCTCAGTGTGGCAAGAACCGGCGCGATGACTTTGACCGTGACTGATCCACTCGCGGTGTGGCCGGCGCCATCGTCAGCGCTGATCCCGACATAATGGAGTCCGGGCAAAAAGGTATAAGTGAAGGGCACTGGAACTGCGGTGGCGCTGGCAGGGAGCGAATCGATTTGTTCTTCCGGGCCGCCATCGACATTCCAATGAACGGTGAGGGCTTGGCCGCATGGCTGGCTCGCAGACGCTGTGAGTGTAATCAGTGCTCCGGAATCTGCGGCATCGGTGACAACGACATCCGCGGGCGGCTGGAGTGCGGGCATGTCTGCAAAGCCCCATTTGACGATTCGATTGGCCGGCAGACCGCCCGCGGTGGTGAAGAAACCGGCGAAATAAATTCCACTCTCAGTCACACACATGGAGGTGACATCGCCCAGCACGCCATTGTTTGGACCACTGCCCAGCGCGAGCCAGCTCTGCCCGTTCCATTGCGCAACGTGGTTGATCGTTTGAGAACCGGATTGGCTGAAACGGCCGGCGGCAAAAAGCGCGTTATTCCAAAAACCCAGGGTGTTGACTGGGAAATTAAATCCGTTCCCGAGCGCGGACCAACTCCAGGTTTGGGTTGAATGATTCCAGCGAACCCGCGCGATGCAGTTGGCGGGAACGCCATTCGCGGACGTGAAATTGCCCCCGACGTAAAGATTGCCCGAGCTGTCGATGGCGAGCGCGGAGACTTCCGGAGTGCAGCCGTAGCCAAAGCAGCCGCTGACCGTGCCGACCGGTTCCCAATCGTGGCCCGTCCAATGAGCGAGATTGGTGGCGATGCCAGTTGGCGTTTGCGCAAGAAACCGTCCACCCGCGAAGAGATCAGAGTTCGTCCCGGCGGCGATCGTTTCGACCAGGCCATATTGGAGGCCGGGCAAATCACGCACATCGCCCAGTCCACTGCCCATCACCATCCAATTGGTCCCGTCCCACTGCGCGATGTTGGCTGAAATGGGAACACCGGGAACGGGTGTGTGGCCGCTTGTTGCCTCGAGCGGTTGGAAAATGAATTGGCCGCCCACGTAGATAGAGTTTGAGGTGGACAGGAGCGTGTAAATATTGATCGTGCGGCTCAGCCAGCGGAATTGCCACGGCTGCCAGTACTGACCGTCCCAACGCGCGGTGATATCGCGTTCGCCATCGCCTTTCAAATCGGGAAAGAGCGCGCCGGCCGAGAAAAGTTGGCTGCCACGCGCCGCGATGGCGGGGTGCGAGGGCGCTTCCAACCCGGGATATCGTGGATCATCGAGATTGGACCAATGGCCGCAATTCCAGCGGGCCAAAGACCAGATGGAGGGATCGCCGCCGGCGGAAGTGAAATTGCCGCTGGCGAACAAATTGCCTTGCGCAGCGGAAAGGCCGGTTTGCAGGACGTAATTGTTCAGGCCTGGCTGGCCGATTTCATATTGCCATTGCGCGACGGGCGGCGGCTGAACAGGCGGAGGCGAACTCCAGATTGGCAGGTTGAGTTCGAAACTCTGATCGGCGCCGGCATTGACTTGCGGCGGTTGGTTGCCAATCACCGTCAGCGCGACGGGAACGATATTAGTGAACTCGCCATCGGTGGCCGCGCATTGGAGTTCGTATTGGCCAGCGCTCGTGAAACGGGTCGTGGTTTGCGCCGAGTTCGCCTGCTCGAACAGAGCGACGCCCGGGCCGGACACTTGCGTCCAGGTCACAAGGAGTTTTCCAGCGGGCAATCCGTCGTCGCCAATCGTTGCGTCGAGGTTCGCGACGGTGCCCTGGAGAGTGAGATGGGTGGCGGTCGCGATTTGCGGCGGAGTGTTGTTGGGATAAACCGTCACCGCAACCGAATTGGTGGAAACGAACTCGGAATCGCTCGCTTCCAACTGGAAGACGTACCGGCCCCCGGCGCTGACGGTCACATCCGTGCGCGCTGCGGTGGGATTATCGAACTGAGCTTCGCCTGGAGCTTCGAGCAACAACCACCGCAGAGTTAAAGTCGATCCGAGTGGAAACCCATCATCGTTCACCGCGCCTTCCAGCGTGAAACGATTGGTGAGGCCGATGATTTTTTGGGGGCCGACATCGATGGTGGGCGGTTGATTGCCTTCCCGAGGGAAAACCGTGATGCGGACTTGGTCTGTGGAAACCAATTCACTGTCGCTCGAGGCTAATTGAATTTCGTAAAGGCCAGGTCGGCTAAAGCGGACGGTGGCCGCAAGCGCGTTGGCCGGAGAAAAAACAATCGGCGCAGGGCCGCTCAGTTGGGTCCAGGCAAACTGAAGCGGGCTGTTCTCGGGCAATCCGTCATCAGTGGCATTGCCGATGACTTGGATGGCGTCGGGAAAAATAACCGCGAGGTCCGCGCCCGCGTTGACGAGAGGAGCGACGTTCTTTTGTCCGCAATTGGCGAAACCCAAGAATCGAAATTGGAGGGAAGTGAGTTTCGACTTCTCGAAGGCGACCAGTTGCACTCGGGCAAAATCGGCGACGTGATAATTTGCCGAGCTGCCGGTCCTTTCAAGCTGGTCCCAAACGGGAAGGATGATCTCGCCGAGTTGAGCGATTTGTTCCAGCGCAGTGCGGATTTTTTCGCCGGCTTTGATCCCAGGCGCGCCGTTCACCCAATCGCCGGCCGAGAGTTGATGATCCAGTGGATCGTGCGGGTTAGTGTAGGCAAAAGAATTTCCCGGCGGAATGAGGCTCTGCGCGAGCGCCGGTTCATCCGCGCGGTGGGTCCAAGCAAGCCAGCCGAATTGACCTGGACCAGCGCCCGAGGAGATCTCAGGCAAAAGGTCGCCTGGCTTGGCCACAGTTAAAAGAGAGGCGGGCAGTGCGATCGGGTAAACCAGACAATCCGTCGCGAAAAGCGGGGTGAGAAAAGACAAAGCGACCGTCGCGAAGATCAAACGTTTCATAACGCTCCTTGTGCTTCGGACGGGCGAACGGACCGGGTATGCGTGTGCCAAAGCGATGGCGAATCGGATCGGCGGCTAATCTCCTTTAACGGAAAACGGAGTTACGCTTTCGCACTGACAATTGCAAGAGGAATTTTTTTTGATGGGCGCTGAGTTCATGGGAGAAGCCCGGTGGGACGGTGCGACCGTGCGACCGTGCGACCGTCGTACCGTCGTACCGTCGTACCGTCGTACCGTCTCACTGTCGCACTGTATTTGAGGGTTGCGCGCGGGGTGGGGACGGATTTGAATCGCCGGATCGCGTTGTTTTCTTATGAAAATTAAATGGCTCCTTCTCTTCCTTGTTGCTGGACCCTCATTTTATGCTTCGGCTGCTCCGCTGATGCTGTGTTCGGACAATCCGCATTACTTTGTGTTCCGCGGCAGAAACGGGGTGTTGATCGGTTCGGGCGAGCATTATGGCGCGGTGCTGAATTTAGATTTCGATTTCAAGAAATATTTGAAGCAACTCGGCGCGGATGGGCTGAATCACACTCGAACATTTTCGGGCGCATATTGCGAACCGCTCGGCGCGTTTAACATTGCCAGCAACACGCTCGCGCCTGCGGCCAGCCGGTATGTCACGCCTTGGGCGCGGAGTCCCGTGGCTGGCTACGCGAATGGCGGCAACAAATTCGATCTCGACCGCTGGGACCCGGCGTATTTTGCGCGGCTCAAGGAATTCGTGAATGAGGCTGCGCGGCGGCGTGTGATTGTGGAGATGAATTTGTTCTGCCCATTTTACGGCGAAGAACAATGGCGGCTGAGCCCGATGAACGCGGCCAATAATGTGAACCAGGTCGGCAAGGTCGCGCGCACGAATGTTTACACGCTGGACAAAAGCGGGGGCTTGCTCCCGGTCCAGGACAAGATGGTCCAAAAAATCGTTTCCGAGCTGAATTCATTCGACAACCTTTACTTTGAAATTTGCAACGAGCCGTATTTCGGCGGCGTCACGATCGAATGGCAGCATCACATTGCAGATAGCATCGCCGCGACGGAGCGGTCGCTGCCGAAGCAGCATTTGATCTCACAAAACATCGCCAATCATAAAGCGAAGGTCAGCAGCCCGCACCCGATGATTTCGATTTTGAATTTTCATTACGCCGCGCCGCCGGAAACGGTCGGAATGAATTACGGCTTGCAGCGCGCGATTGGCGATAACGAAACCGGCTTTCGGGGCACGAAGGATTTGGTTTATCGAAGCGAGGCGTGGGAATTCATCTTGGCGGGCGGGTCGTTGTTCAGTCATCTGGATTACTCATTCACGGTCGGCCACGAGCAGGGCGATTTCGTTTACCCGGCTTCCCAACCGGGCGGAGGAACGCGCGAACTGCGCAGGCAATTTCGGATTTTGAAAAATTTCATCGAAACCTTCGCGGGCCAGGCGTCGGAGAGGCAGCCCTTCGTGCGGCTCAAGCCGGACTTCGCGCTGCTCGCCGAGCCGTTGCCCTCGGTGTGGTCAGCGACCGTCCTGGGCGACGCGAGCCGAGCGTATGCCATTTATATCGGTCCGAAAAAATTTGCGAAGGACGGCGGCATGCAGGCGCGGCCGGAGAAAGTGACATTAAGGTTGAACCTGGCTGCGGGAAAATGGAGCGGCGCTTGGATTGATCCGAGGACGGCCGGGGCGACAGGTGAATCGTTCGATCATGCCGGCGGAGTAAAAGAACTCACCACGCCGGAAATCCAAGAGGACATGGCGCTGCGATTGGTGCGGGGCGGCAAATGAGCGGCATGATGCGCCGGCTTTTTGAAGGCGGGTTACGCGGCTACAGATTAGATTGGCTCTATGAAATCTGAACTTTGGTTTAAGAAAGCAGCCGGACGTGATTGAGGTCATTCGCGCAGCAGCTGAACTTCAAAGTTTTTTCAAGGCTTTCGCCTCTCGTGCGAAAGATTGGATGGATATTGAGGGAATTATTGTTCGGCAGACCGGCAAGTTGCACTGGGAGGAGGTCTGGAACGAGCTGAAACCGCTGGCTGAACTGAAAGGCGCCCCGGAAATTGTCATCGAGCTGGAAAAGCGCCGAATCGAGTTCGAACAATAATGAGTTAAATCGAATGGTGGCAACGGAGCAGTGGCCATCAAAAGCCAATTCATCGATCCGTAATCGGCAATCGTCAATTCGTTCACTCTCTTCCCGCGGCGGCGATGAACGGCTTGAGCTCTTCCATTAATTTGGCGAACCCGTCCAGCGTCAGTTGCTGCGCCCCGTCGCTTAAGGCTTCGGCAGGGTTGGGGTGAACTTCGATCAAGAGCGCATCAGCGCCCATCGCGGCTGCTCCTTTGCACATGGCCATGACGAGATCAGCGCGACCGGCGCCTTGGCTCGGATCGATCACGACTGGGCAATGGGATTCCTGTTTGATGATCGGAATCGCGGAGAGATCGAGCGTGTTGCGCGTGTAGGTTTCGAACGTGCGAATGCCGCGCTCGCAGAACATCAGGTTGGGATTGTCGTTCGAGAGGACGTACTCGCCTGCGAGCAGCCATTCTTCGATCTTCATCGAGAGTCCGCGTTTGAGCAGGACTGGTTTTCCAGTGCGCGCAGCGGCGATGAGCAATTGGAAATTTTGGGCGTTGCGCGCGCCGATCTGCAGGATGTCCGAATACTCCGCCACGAGCTCGGCGTGATTTTCGGAGAGCAATTCTGTGATGACGGGCAGGCCAGTTTCGCGGCGGGCCTTGGCCAGGAGCTTGAGCCCTTTCTTGCCGAGTCCTTGGAATTCGTACGGCGAGGTGCGGGGTTTGAAGGCGCCACCGCGCAAGATCGTCGCCCCGGCGGCTTTGACTGCGTGCGCCGTGCTGAGCAGTTGTTTTTCACTCTCGACTGAGCACGGCCCTGCCATCACCTGAAACTTTTTGCCCCCGACAATGGCGCCGCGGACGTTGATGGTGGAATTGGCCCGATGCGCTTCCCGGCTGACCAGTTTGTAGCGTTTTTGGACCGGCATGACGCTCTCGACTTGAGGCCAGGAGGAAAGTGCTTCGAGGGTGTCGTGGGTCAACTCATCGCCGATGGCGCCGACGACTGTTCGCGCGACGCCCCGCATGACATGGGGGCGATACCCGAGTTTTCGGATTTCCTTGAGCACGGCCAGTTCTTCTTTTTTCGAGATATTAGGTTTTAGGACTACGATCATAACTTCTTTCCGGCTTCGCGCTGCGTCGTAAAAACGAAAAAGCCGCAGGCGAGAACCTGCGGCTGGGGTAATTGGTCAAAATCAACACCGCCCCATGCGCAGGCGAGAGAGGCTAAAGTAATAGCCCCAAGCACCGGCGCTAAATCGAGGGCTGGCGACATTCATGACGGAAACACATACTGGAACGATCCCGAACCGTCAACAACCGGATTTAGGGATTTTGGATTTTGGATTTTGGATTGGTCTTCAGCCGGCCCGGTTCGCTTCATCGGCTGCGCGCAACCCTGAGTGCAACGCGCCTTGCATCCATCCAGGCCACGGCGAGGTGTGTTCGCCCGCAAACTTTAATGGCGAAGCAGTGTGCTTCATGCAACAGTTGTCCGCACCGTGCCACGCTGGCTTTGAAGTGGGGTGAGCCACGCTCCGCCTGGATCCATTGGGTGCGGAGCGCCCTCGCGAGCCGCTTGGTGCATGCTCGTTGCGGCTCGTCAGTAGCCTCGCCACAGTTGGAAACCGGGATGCACGTCGACAATTCGGTCGCGCCGCCCAAACAGGTCAGTGGCAGACAGGTCATTTTTTTATGCCAGGTTTAATCGCTATTGTCGGTCGGCCGAATGTCGGGAAATCCGCGCTCTTCAATCGCATTGTGGGCCGGCGCATTGCCATCGTGCACGACCAGCCAGGGGTGACCCGCGATCGTATCAGCGCCGAAGCGGAGTGGGCTGGACATTCATTTACGCTCGTGGATACCGGTGGAATTGGCCTCGCCCGCGGTGAAAAAACCGACAACGTCATTATTCAAGCTGCCCTGGACCAGGTCCGCTTGGCGATCGAATCCGCCACGGTGATTTTGCTCGTCGTGAACGCTCGAGAAGGAGTTGTTCCGCTCGACCGCGAAGTCGCGCAGCAACTGCGCGTTTCTGGAAAGCCCGTTTTGGTGGTCGTGAATAAAGTGGATCACTCCGGCGCGGAGGGTACGCTGCCGGAATTTGCTGAGCTGGGGTTCGATCAGATTTTTCCCGTCAGCGCCATTCACGATCGCGGGGTCGAGACCCTGATGGAAGCCGGCTTAAAATTTCTGCCGCTCGAACCCGTGATCGAGACGAGCGCCGGGGAGCAAGGGGAGGAAGGGGAGCCCCGCGCAAAAGACGAACCGTTGAAGATTGCGGTGGTTGGCCGGCCTAACGTCGGCAAATCATCCCTGATCAACGCGCTGACTCGATCCGAGCGCGTGATTGTTACCCCGATTCCCGGCACCACGCGCGATTCTGTCGATGTGCCGTTCGAGGTTGAGACGGAAGGGGTGCGGCAGCGCTACATTTTGATCGACACCGCCGGGGTTCGCCAAGAGCGCAATATCGACAACGACGTGGAATTTTACAGCGTCAAGCGGACGGAGGATTCCATCGAACGGTGCGATATCGCTGTCTTTGTTCTCGATGCCGAAGCTGGCGTGACCGCGCACGACAAAAAGGTGGCCGGAAAAATTGTGGAAGAGCGGAAGGCCTGCATTCTCGTCGTGAACAAATGGGACTTGGTCACGGAAGAACTGGAAGTCGCGCGCCGAAAAGAAAACAAGGAAATCAAATCGCGCGGCGCTCCCGAAAAGCTAACGACCCTTTCCGAGTTCGCTGATTGGGTCCAGCGGCAGATGTTCTTTCTCGATTACGCTCCGGTGATTTTTACTTCGGCTAAATCCGGGTTTCATTTGGAACGTTTGCTCGAGGCGATCCGTTATGTCGCCGCGCAGTTGCGGCAGAGCGTGCCGACGGCCCTTTTGAATCGAACTCTGCACGACGCGATCTCCCGGCGCCAGCCGATCAGCTCGGTGGGACACCACTTGAAATTCTTTTATGCGACCCAAGTGCGCCACGCGCCGCCGACATTTTTACTCTTCGTGAACCGGGACGAACTCTTTTCTGACCCGTACATTCGCTATTTGGGGAGCGAGATTCGGCGCGCCTTCGGATTCGAGGGGTGCCCAATCGTGATTGTGGCGAAAGCCCGCCCCAAAGCGGAATTGCCGCCGGAAAAAAGACGGCATCCGAGCGGCAAAAACCATGCGCGAAGGAAGAATTCGAAAATCGAAAATCGAAAATCGAAACCAACGCGTGACAGAAAAAAAGCATCGTGGAAACGGGCCTGAGTTACGCCTCTGCCGTGAGATTCGGCCTTTTGTTTTGCCGAGAAGAATCGCGGCTTGATTTGCAGTGAAGCCTGGCCGCCCTCGGTGAAGAACCGGTGAACAAACTGTGGGTGGGTTGTCGGCAAGAAACTGTTGCCAAAAGGGGAGTGGCTGAACAATCTCGCGGCCGCGCAAATGCAAATTTCCCGCGAAAACTCCGGGTCAAAAAATTTTTTGAAAAAAATCTTGCCGGCACTATCTGTAGTGCTAGCGTTATGCGTGCTCCCCAACTAATAGGGCAGCCACTGAGCTGAACGTGGTTCAGTGAGTGAGTCGGGCCAACTCGAATCAGTTGGCAATTTTTAACGCAACGTTCGAGATTTCAAAGGAACCAAACCCCATGATTGACGCCCGCGATCAACTCCTTTCGTCGCACACGGCCGCATCCCGCCGCTCTTCGTCATCAAACTCGCCGAGCACGCGCGCGCGCGGCCGCTCTGGCGCTGGCAAAAAATCACTCCGTCTGCAACGGATTTTCAGCAAGCCCGACGTCAAACCGTTCGACGAAATCGAATGGGAAAAGCGCACCGCCGAAATCGCCGATGACAGCGGCAAGGTCATCTTCAAGCAAGAGAACGTCGAGGTGCCGAAGTCGTGGTCGATCCTTGCCACGAAAGTCGTCGTCTCAAAATATTTTTACGGCGAACAAAACACTCCCGAGCGCGAAACCTCGGTGCGGCAGTTAGTTCACCGGGTTTGCCGGACCATCGCTGACTGGGGTGTGGCGGACGGTTACTTTTCGAAGGAGCAGGGCGAGTTGTTTTACGACGAGCTGACCTGGCTTTGCTTGAACCAGTATGGGGCGTTCAATTCGCCGGTTTGGTTCAACGTGGGGCTTTATCATCAGTACGGGGTCGGGAAAAATTCCGGCCGCGGAAATTGGTTTTTCAATCGAAAGACCGGGCAAGCCGAACGCGCCAGCACCCAATACGCCTACCCGCAAGGCAGCGCCTGCTTCATTCAGTCGGTCGAGGACAACATGGAAAGCATCATGCAGCTGGCTTACAGCGAAGCGATGCTCTTCAAGTACGGCTCCGGCACCGGCACGGATCTTTCCCCAATCCGCTCGAGCAAGGAAAAACTGAGCGGGGGCGGCCGCCCGAGTGGGCCGCTCTCTTTTCTGAAGGTCTACGATCAAGTCGCGAATGTCGTCAAATCCGGCGGCAAAACCCGGCGCGCCGCCAAAATGAACACGCTGCGTGATTGGCATGGCGACATTGAGGAGTTCATCGACGCCAAGCAGAAAGAGGAGAAAAAGGCCTGGGCCTTGATCGAGCAAGGTTACGACGGCTCGTACAATGGCGACGCTTACGGCAGCGTGATGTACCAGAATGAAAACCTCTCCGTGCGCGTCAGCGATGAATTCATGCAAGCGGCGCTCGATGGAAAGGAATGGTGGACGCGCTCGGTGACGAGCGGCAAACCGCTCGAGAAAAAGAATGCCGCCACCCTCCTGCAGAAAATTTCGGAAGGCACCTGGATTTGCGGCGATCCGGGCTTGCAGTACGACGGCCCAATTCAAAAGTGGCACACGTGCAAGGGGACGGAACCGATTCACTCGACCAATCCGTGCTCGGAGTACGTTTTTCTCAACAACACCGCGTGCAATCTCGCGTCGCTGAATTTGATGAAGTTCAAGCGGCCGGACGGCACGTTCGACATTGAACGATACAAAGCGGCGGTGCGGATTTACATCACCGCGCAAGAAATCATCGTCGACAACGCGAGCTACCCAACGAAGGACATCGCGGAGAATTCGCACATTTTCCGGACGCTTGGGCTTGGTTACGCGAACCTGGGGTCGCTGATCATGAGCTACGGGTTGCCGTATGATTCGAACGAAGGCCGCGCGCTGGCGGGCGCCCTCACTGCGATCATGACTGGACATGCTTACGAGCAATCCGCTGAGATCTCCCGAGTGACTGGGCCGTTCACGGCCTATGAAGATGCCCGTTGCGCGCACGTCACGAAGCCGCTGGCGAAAGACAACGTCGAGTCGATGCTCGGAGTGATCCGGCAGCATCGCGACGCGGTCGAACAAATTCAGCCGAGCGAGGAGTTTCATTATTTGAAGCAGGAAGCGCGGCAGTGCTGGGACCGAGCGTTGGCGACTGGCCGGCAGCATGGCTACCGCAATGCGCAAGTCACGGTGCTGGCGCCGACCGGCACGATCGCGTTTCTGATGGATTGCGACACGACCGGCGTCGAGCCGGACATCGCGTTGGTGAAGTACAAGCTGCTGGCGGGCGGCGGCATGTTGAAGATTGTCAATCGCACGGTGCCGGAAGGTTTGCAGCGGCTCGGTTACAGCGCGGACCAGATCCAGAGAATTGTCGGCCACATCGAGAAGTACGACACGATCGAGGACGTGCTCGAAGAAGGCCAGAGCATCCCGAGCGGCTTGAAGGCGGAACATTTGCCGGTGTTTGATTGCGCGTTCAAGGCGTATCGCGGCCAGCGCAGCATTCATTATCTGGCGCACTTGAAAATGATGGGCGCGGCCCAGCCGTTCATCAGCGGCGCGATCTCAAAGACAGTCAATTTGCCGAACGCATGCTCGGTCGAAGACATCAAGGACGCTTACATTCAGGCCTGGAAAATGGGCTTGAAATGCGTGGCGATTTATCGCGACGGCTCGAAACGGTCGCAGCCGCTCAGTACGAAAAAATCGAGCGAGTCGCCGAATGCCACCCTCGAAAACCGGCTGCAAGAGCTCGAGGGCGAAGTGGTGCGGTTGCGCGATGAAGCGGGCAAACCGCTGCGGCGGCGCTTGCCCGAAACGCGGGGCGCGGTGACGCACAAGTTCGACATTGCCGGGCACGAAGGTTACTTGACGGTTGGTTTGTTTGAGGACGGCCAGCCGGGCGAACTGTTCATCACGATGGCCAAGGAAGGGTCCACCATTGGCGGGTTGATGGACAGCATCGGGACGCTGACGAGTCTGGCACTGCAATACGGCGTGCCGCTCGAAGCGCTGGTGAAAAAATTCGCGCATCAGCGGTTCGAGCCGTCGGGGTTCACGAAGAACCCAGATATTCGAAGCGCGTCGTCGATTACCGATTACGTGTTTCGTTGGATGGCGGTGCAGTTCATTCCGGGTTATCGCGAGACGACCAACCCGAACCGCAATCAGCCTGAGCTGTCCATGCCCGGGCTGATGGAGGAGATGAAAAAAAAGGTGAATCGGCCGGTGCCTGAGTTGCCCTTGTCGGAGGAAACCGAGGTGCTCGATGTGAAAGCACGCAAGACAAACGGCAACGGGCGCCACGCCGAACCGAAGATCATCGCGAGCTTGAATGACGCGATCGATCATTTTCAGGCTGACGCCCCGACCTGCCCAAGCTGCGGGCATGTCGCGGTGCGGAATGGCGCCTGTTATAAATGTCTCAACTGCGGCGAGAGTCTCGGGTGCAGTTGAGCTATCCCCGCCGAAGGACTGTCTCCTTCCCTCTGTTCACAGGGGGAAGGGGATGTCTGGGGAAATGACCAAGGACGAATTTCCGAAGGACGAGGGCAAAAACTCGAAATCCGAATATCGAAATTCCAAACAATAACGAATAACCAAAACCGGCAATGACCGAGACGACGAGGCGCCGAAGCCTGCTTGTTCGGTCAATGGAATTTCTGGTCTCAAGTCCGTCCGGGGCGTATCACGTTAAATCCGGCTTGGATCGCCGCTTCTTATGTTCCAGAGGAGTCCACCGCTTTCGTTGGACGTCATTATTGGACATGCGCACCAACCTAGCCACAGGTCGTCCATCACGCGTGATGATCAGCTCCTTTTCCGCCTGCAGAACTTTCTCCGTTTCAGGCCAGCGCTGCCGCAAATCTCGGACGGTGACGGTCTTCATGAGGTGTTTCGCCAAGTCGGCCGTAGCACAGTTCAGAAACAAGGAACCTTTAACGAAAGCAGAATGGTTATCGCGAATTGATCGCTGGTCACGAGACTCGGCCATTTTTGCAGGAACTGTGACAGGACTGCGGATTTCCAGCTTTCAACCGGACGAGAAAAAACAAGTCGCCATAAAAATGGCGCGATTGTTTCCGGCTTGCCGCTGATTTGGCCAATAGCGATCGCAGCTTGGATTGCGGTTCGCGTTGCATGATCATCGACGAACGTTGTTTCCCGGAGGAGAAGCCGCAGTGACGCAAGTGCAGACTGCGCGTTGGAGCTGGCCAATCCGAGCAACCGTGCTGCTTCGGAATGTATTGGCAAAGGCATGACTTCATTGAGCGAATCGTCTTCGCCTTCAGCCAAAGCGTGAAGCAAGACGGAAACGGCTTCGCGCTCGTGACCTAGAATTCCAATCGCTGAAATGGCTTGATAGCGCACGCGCGTGTCCCGGTCGCGCCCTGCGTTTGTTAATTCACGCAGCACGTTTTTTCTTTCCTCCCCATTTTTCGGATACAGATGCCCTAAGGCTTCGGCAACGAATGCTCTGAGTTCCGGATTACTGTGATGAAGCGCTCGAATCAACAGGGGAATGATGGTTGGACCCGCCGCCGAAATCAGTCGAGATTCTTGCGGTCCGGCCGGATGGCGCAGAGCTGCTTTTGGTTTTGGAACGTATCTCCTCAAAAAGTAAGGCAAGCGTTCACGTGCCTGAGCGAACCGGACTGCTGCCGGGGAATAATTTCGTCCAATACCCCGCAGGACCGCGGGTGCTCCGCGGGGGCCTAATGCCTTTAGAGCTTCGAACGCTTCTGCATCGCCAACAGAATTCAAATGATTGAACCAATCCGCCGCGCTGTGGCCGGCGTATCTCGGAAATTCCGCTCGATAAAACTCCAGCGAAAGCCACGCGATGGCGGCCAATCCGATACTGCACCGGATCCATTTCCAGATATGAGGATTCAAAGGTTCAGAACTGATTCGCTCCAGAATGCAAGAGCAGGACTTCGATCTTCGGTTCTGCGCCGTTCGGATACAATTCAACGGTCGCTTCGAAATCCGCCGGGCCATGCCCCACGCGCTGGCGCCAATGCCATCGCCCATCGATGAGTCGAGCGGCGGTTTTATTGGAGAACGGCTCAGTATCGTAAAGTTTTTTTGCTCTCGCGTTTGCCAAGTCGCGCGCGAGTTTTGTGGCTTCGTCCGCCGAGAGCAACGGACCGGTTGCGGGTAGCGGGGCCGCTAGCGGGTCGCCAGATACAAGCTCGCGCATCCGTGCCGTGACGGAGATGACGTAGGTTGATGGGGCTCCAGCAGAATCGCTGTTGTTTCCGGCATTCGACCCGAGCGCCTCAGGGAACTGCACGATAAAAAACATTGGCTTGCGATCGGGAGCCTTCTCCCACGAAGTGCTGAGGTGCCGCAGCCGATGGCGCGGCAACGGTCTTTTGGAGAGAGTTGGAAGGGCTGGCGTGTCATCAGTGGCTGTGTTCGAAATAAATTTTCCGGGATCGTCATATCCCCCGAATTCCGGAAGCAGCCCCATCGCGGAAATGAACAGACCGTCAGAAAGAATTATTGCGCTCAGATCAACGGTTGCCGTTTGGGCGAGTTGGATGTGAAACGGGCGAGTGACAGTCAGATTCGTGCGCAGCGCTAATTGAACGGAACCATCGCTCTGGAGTCGAGCGAACCGAACGAGAAACGCGTCGTCAGCCAGGGCGAGCCGCGGCGCAGAATTGGTTAGGCTCTTGTTTTGTTCGGCGACTTTTAGTTGAAACAGGTCGACTTCCAACTCCACTTCGCGCGGCGGGATTCCCAGGACCTTGATTCCCTGTTCGAGAATATCGAGTTCCTCCAAAGTCGCCCGGGCGAAGATGGCGCCGGACCGGTCGCTGCAAAAGATCGTCCTTGTGATGGGATTTCCATGGCTATCCAGCGCGGGCGCAGAGGTGCCGGAAACATCGAGTCCGAGCGCCGAGACGAATGATTTGAAGAGGGCGCCAAGATTTTCCTGCGAGTCCGGCATCCCAGCCGCTCCTTCCAACGCTTGGCGAAATCGCATTGGGTCCACCTTGAACGTGCGGGTGTACAGCACGGGCGGTTCAAGATCGATCGGCGTGAAAACGACAGTCGAATCGAGAACCGAGTTCAGCTGCGGAACGGGTTTGTCGGAATTTGTTTCGGCGAGTTGCGGCGTTTCCACCAAGCCCGCGTCAACCAACCCCAGCAGAATCATCAGAATCAGGACAGGCAAAGGCATTGCGGAATTGGACAGGCAACGCGGCGCGAGCGTTCAGGGTGCCATGACCACCCGTCGAACAACCGCAGCAAAGGGCAAAGAAACACTGCGGATGGCACGGACGCAATGAACCTGAAAAATGCGGTTGGAACCACGAAATACACGAACGACACGAAAGCAGCCGCGTGGCGAAAGAGGTTTGGCGAATGGGAGCATCGCAACTGCACATGATCAGAGAAGCATTGGTGTAACGCCTTGGCTGCAGCGTAAACGCTGCGTTCCCGACGAGAAACGTTACCGCACACGATCATGGTTTGAGGCCGGATTAGGAACGAGCTCGCGCAAAGACGCCAAGGTTCAGAACCTGTCAGCTCCAGAATGCAAGAGCAGAACTTGAACCTTCGGTTCTGCTCCGTCCGGAAGAAACTGGACGGTCGCTTCCAAATCAGCCGGGCCGTGTCCCACGCGCTCGCGCCATTGCCACTGGCCGTCTATGAGTCGAGCGGGGCTTTTATTGGAAAACGGCTCAGCTTGGAAAAGCTCTTTTGCTTTTTTGTTCGCCAAGTCACGCGCAAGTATTGTTGCTTGATCTTTGGTGAGGGGCGGGCCGGCTGCGGCGATTCCGGCATTGGGATGGATCGGATTGCCAGCGGGATCAATGATCGTGGGCGTGATCATCAGCACAATGCGCTTTGCAGTCTCGGGAGATCCAGGAGCGCCAGTTGGCGTCGAGCTAATGGCGACGCTGCGCCGGTCTCCGACTATCGCGGAACTTGTCAACGAGAAGGGAGTTTCGCCATTGCCGCGAGCCGGGCGGGAAAAATTCACATCCAGCGAGATCGAAATGCCATCGGGCCGCACTGTTGGAGTGATCTCGAATTTCGAACCGTCCCCGAACTGAAGCGCGGCTTTGCGGCCGTCGAGTGTTGTCACCTGCGATGCGGGAGATGAACGCGTGAGCTCATGGGTGTTGAATAGCTCTTCGAGAGTCTGCTTTAACGCGGCGAACTGCGAGTCAGTGATAATTCCTGTAATCGTGCCGATTGCCGCCGGGGTTTGGTTCGTGCCGGAAGTCTGGTTCGAGCGCGGGGTTTCAGTTCCGGCGAATTGCTGCGGGTCAAGTTTGACTTCGAACATTTGGGCGACCAACGAGATTTGAGGAGGAGCGGTGTTGAGGACTTGGATGAGTTTTTCGATCCGGTCCAAGTCATCAAGAGTTGCGCGAACAAAAATCACTCCCATTCGATCTTTATAAAAGATGGCTTTCCCAGTTGGAACGATATTTCCGTGAGCATCCACCGCAAACGAATTCGTCGAGCAATCGACTCCATGGGCCGTAAAGAAATCCCGGAGGAGCGCTACCTCGTTATCCATTCGGTTCGTTTCAGCGGTCACACCATCCACGGCGGGCGCGCGAGGGTCCGGCTGGATAGCGAGCGGATCGAGGCCCAGAGCCGGTTGGTTTGCGTGGGGAGGGTTTCGAGGCAGTCCACGCATCGCTGATTGTAAACTCTGCATGAATGTGGCCGGGTCGACTTTGAAGGTGCGGGTGTAAAGGATCGGCGGTTCCGCTTTTCGGGCAGAGAAAACGACTCCGTAATCTTCCACGGAAAACATTAAGGGGAGATCCGCCGCTTTAGTAATCGCATCCAACACTTGGGCGAGGGTGACATTGCGGAGTGCCGGAGAGATCTTCACCAGCACATTGCCGACGGGAACTGTCGGCGCTGCGACAGTTGCCGGCAAAGAATTGCCGAAAGCATCCACGCCACCAGCCGGCGCCGCGCTCGGCTGAGGATCCGCGTTATTGAAAACGATGAAATTGATTCCTTGCCCTTCCGGGTCCCGTTTGCGGGATTCTTTAGTTAAATCGCGAACCACTTCGGCTAACGGGATGTTGTCGAAAAGAACTTCATCCAAAATGATCGAGTTTAGCTTTTGAAAAATCCTTCGCCGGCTAACACTGAAGTGATTGAGTGTCTCGGCGTCGCGTCTCCTTGCTTCCGCGAATCTCTGATCGAAGAGGCGAATTGTCTCTTTCTGCTGGTCCACTCGCGCTGAGAGGCCCTCAAGAATCCCATCGATGCGGGTTTCAATTTGTTTATTGATCCGGTCAAGGACCGCGCGTCCTTTAACCGCGACCGGATGTTCAGGACCGATCTCCCTGAGTTGCATGACCTGATTCTGCTCGGCATTCATAAGGTCCGTGAGCAGTTTGGAAAGGCCGTCGTCGGGAAGGACTGTCGGCAGGGCCTCGCGCAATCTTTCCGGAGATTTTTTCCTGAGGTCCAGCAGCCGTTGCAAAAGCGTATTCCAGGTGATGTAGTTGTTCTCGGCTTGCAGACGCTGGCCCTCCAGAATCCGGACCATCTCGGGTCCATCTGCCGGATCGAGTTGGCGATCCGTGGAAGAATTGTTGGACATGGTTTTGGCGCCGGGTTTCTTTGACTCCGCGATTTTCTGGTCAATGAACAGCATTGTCTCCTTCATCAGGTCGACGCGAGCGGTTAGACCCTGGAGCATGCCCTCGATCCGGGTTTCGATTTGCTGGTTAATCTTCTCGATGACGGCCCTTCCCTTAAGAACAATCGGATGGGCGGGGCCGAGCTCTTTGCTGGCCATGACGTCATTTTGTTCCGCACTCATCAGGTCCGTGAGCAGCTTGGAAAGGCCCTCGTCTGGAAGGGCTGTCGGCAGGGCCTCGCGCAATCTTTCCGGAGATTTTTTTCTGAGGTCCAGCAGCCGTTGCAAAAGCGTATTCCAGGTGATGTAGTTGTTCTCAGCTTGCAGACGCTGACCTTCGAGGGTCCGGACCACTTCCGGATTGCCGCTGGCCGGTTTCCCCTTCGCATTGGGAAGTGGGACGTAGGACCATGCGAGCTTGTCAGGGTCCGATGGCAGGTCGTACGCTAATCCGGCATGACCGAGAGCTTTGAGCTGGACTCGTTGTTCCATAATCAATTTGAGATAGTAGGCGGCCGCTTGATTTCCGGGATCTTCCCGCTCGGCCTTGACTAATTTCATCTCGGCCCGGTCGAGTAGGCCCATTTCCATGAGCAGCCGGCCGTCTTGAATGAGCTCGGCGATTTGTTCTTTGCGTTGCGCTGGATCCTTGGAGATTGCCGGCTCGGCGCCGAAAGGAACGTGACGGTCCGTGCTAACGATTATGTGCGGGTTCTTCACCGTAGCGTCCGGATATTCGAATCGCGGCTGGTTATAATGTTCGATCTCCGCCTGGCGCGAGGCTTTCGCCAAGCGTATATCGGAAAGCAACCTGAGCCAGTAGGCCGCGGCCTTATTGTTTGGATCTTTGTGAATTGCTTGTTTCAGCTTTTTTTCAGCTTCATCGACCTCGCCCATTTCAAGAAGGGTGCGCCCTTCCTTGACTAGCGTTCCGGGCGCTCCTTTCCCCAAGGGGTTCTCCGAGTTCGGCGCATCAGCTGGTTTTGATTCCAGCGGGTTCGTTTTGTTCGCGCTTGCTGCGTCGGGCTGCTTCTCCGTTTGCGCATCGGTCAAGGTGAGCAAGCCGAGCCCAGCGACGAGCGCGAGGGCCAGCGCGCTGGAGCGGGGTTTCTTTTCGAATCGCGCGATCGAGCGGATCCGTTCTTTGATCTGTGATTGGCTTTCGAGAATGCCGACTGCGCCGCTGAATTTCATCGGTCGATCGATGCTTTCGAGAAGTTTGATCACGGTTTGTCCGTAATGCTCGCGTTCGTTGGCGCCACCCAGAGAAAGCGCCCAAGCGTCGCAGGCCAATTCGCGGTCGAGTTTCATCCTGGAGAAAGCAAACCAGATGACCGGATTAAACCAATGCACGGCCTGGAGCAAATGAATCAGCCAATTGAGCCAGAGATCGCGGCGGTGGAGATGAGCCAGTTCGTGCAAGACCACATGGCGGATTTCGGCGGGGAGAAAACGATCTCCAAAATTAGGAGGGAACAAAAGTTTGGGACGCAGCAGGCCGAACAACGCGGGAGTCTCGACCATGGGCGTTTCGAACAGAGTGACCTGCGTCTTGAGCCCGGTCGCCCGCGCGCACTCGTGGAAGATTTCAAAGAGCAGGCCGGACCGGGTGGGCGGCACGTTGCGCAAATTACGGAGGAAACGGAAATGCGCGACGACGAGCCGGGCCATGAGAAGGGCAGCGATGCTCAGCCAGAAAAAAGCCGTCCATGCGAGCACGGTGTTTTTGTGCTGCTTTGCCCGCATCCCCACCCCTTCCCAGAGAGAGGCACTTGCAGGGAGCGGTTGGATCGAGAACTGAGTTTGCGTCGCGGAGCCGGGCGCTGGGATCGAATCTGGCAAGGAGCGAAAGGCTGCGTTTGTTTCGATCGTTAAAAGCGGTGAAGGGGCGGTGGGCTTCAACTCGGTTGAATTCGAGAGCTCACCGCTTTCAACCTCTTTAACGCTTTTAACGTTTTCGCCGCTTTCAAGCGGCGCAGCCGCCAGATTGATCGGGGTCATCGGGAGGGGCAGGGCGTGCGATTCAGCCGGGACGGCTCGATGCCAGCGCGGCAGATTGAATAGGCTCCAAGATGTCTGGAATGAGGTGGGCAGCAATAACCGGCCGAGGACCAAAAGCCAGAGGGCGTGCCGCCAACTCGGTGAGAGGCGCGATCGAAAAAGTTTTTGCGCGAGCAGGACCAGCGCGACCAAAAGAGAAGCTTCCAGGGAAGTTCGCGCGACGGCAGCGGCGGCTGATTCGAGGAGGTTCATTTTTGCTCCTTTAAAATGCGTTTGAGTTCTTCGAGGTCAGCGGCGGAGAGTTTTTGCTTTTTCGCGAAGTGAACGAGCAGCGGTTTGACCGAGCCGCCGAAGACGCGTTCGAGGAAGCTTTCGCTTTCGGCATGGACGCAATCTTCTTGCGAGAGGAGCGGCGAGTAGAGGTAGAGATTTTTGTATTTCTTGACGGCGAGCGCCTTTTTTTTCTGGAGCCGGCTGAGGAGGGTTTTGATGGTGTTGGGGTGCCACTGCTCGTGTTCGAGTGTTTGGATGATGTCGTAGGCTGGCTGGGGGGATTTGGCCCAGAGGACTTTCATCACTTTCCATTCGGCTTCGGTAATGGCGGGGATGTTCGGCATTGGAACTAGGTGTTTCGGCTGAATGACTACACGAGTAGTTAATCGAAGGCAAGGAAAATCTGTCGGCCTGCATAAACACCGGTTCAGAACATTTCCGAGTCGGTTACGAATGGCCGGTCGCTCTGAATTGGCGGGGAGTTTTCTCTACTGTTGCTTGCTTGCGGGGACAATCTGCTGGACGGCGTTGCTGGCCTTACGCCCGACCCAATCATTCGTGTCATTTCCGCGCACGGTTCGCCCTTTGTCAGTTGGCTGCGGGTTCGCTTTTTTCCCCAAGCCGCCAAACAACACAAACAGACTGAGCGTGGTGATCACGATGAGAAAGACCAGAATGGAAATGATGCGGCGGCGATTTTGCTCGAACTGTTCGCGCTTGCTGAGAGGGAGGTTGGGTTTTCGCACGATCAAATCAGAGTGGGGATTGATGGCAGATGGCAGATGGCAGATGGCAGATGGGCAGAGGTCATTCCTTCACAAACAGCAATCCAAACTGGTAATCGGTCACCTCGCCGGAATCGCTCACGAGGAAATTCGACGTGATCAGGCCTGCCGCCCCGCTGAATTGTCCGTCGCCGTGGTCAATTTTCCAAGTGACGGCGCCTTGCTTGAAACCTTTTTCGGCTGCCACCGCGATGTGGCCATGCCCGACGGTGGAAAAATGGATCCGGTTTGGACCGGCGCCGAACCGAATGATGCCCGATTCCTGAAACGAAGTTTCGCCCGTGACCATCACTTCGGATTCGAACTCGGCCGGTTCGCCTTCGATCTGTTCGACCGTTCCGCCCACGCTGGCCGCGCTGATGCTGCTTTCGATTCGGACGCTGTGGCCGGTGCTGGTGGCGCGCAGGTGAGTTTCGGTATTGCCAGGGACGACCCGGCCGCGGAATTCGAACGCGAAAAGGATTTTTTTCATAGGCGTTGTTTCTTTATTTGCGAAAGTGGCGCGGGCGGCAAGCGCTTTTGGATGCGAACCGCTCATTGGGTTTAAGCGGAGTTTCCGTTTGGCTTTGCGTCTTTGTGTTCCATATTTGTTGCAAAGTCCCCCCATAAATTGGGCCACAAAGACTCGAAGGGCACGAAGGAAAAGCCGATGACATCTCTCTTGGTCTGCTTGGTGTGCTTTGGGTCTTTGTGGTCCATGTTTGTTGCAAAGTCGCTCGATAAATTGACTACAAAGACTCGAAGAGCACGAAGGAAGAGACGATTAGATCTTTCTTTGTCTGCTTGGTGTGCTTTGTGGTCCTGTTTCTGGCAAAGTCCCGCTATGGATTGCCCACAAAGACTCGAGGGGCCCGAAGCAAAAGACGATGACGCCTCTCTCCTACCAAGAGGAGAGGCAGGTGCGGTGATTTCCGCCGAATTTGTTTGAGCAGGAGCGGGTTCTTGTTGTCATATTGCTGCCGTTTTATGGAGACTGCAGACACAATCAGCGTCAGCGAGCGGCCGCAACCGGAGCTCGCGAGAGTTTGGCAAAGCCTGCCGAACAAGGCGCTTTTCTTCGGACCGCTGGTTTTTTGGCTGGCGTTGTTTCATTTTCTGGGGAGTTCCACGTGGGGTTACGTCAAGAGCGACTCTCTTTATCGCTGGTTTTATTTCGTGACCACGACTTCGGCGGACGACGGTCATTGTCTTTACATGCCGCTCGTGGTGCTCGGTTTGTTTTGGTGGAAGCGGAAGCAGTTGATTGAAATTCCCAAAGCGGAATGGTGGCCCGGTCTGGTCTGGCTGGGGTGCGGGCTGCTCCTGCACGTGATTGGCTACATGGTCCAGCAGAACCGGATTTCGATTATTGGATTTTTTGTGGGCATGTACGGATTGATGGGGCTGGCGTGGGGGCCGGCCTGGCTGCGCGCAACGGTCTTTCCTTTTTTTCTGCTGATCTTTTGTGTTCCGCTGGGAACGATGGCGGAGACCCTGACGTTTCCCCTGAGGCTCATGGTCACGACGATTTCGGGATGGATTGGCCGCGAGATTTTGGGAATTAACGTTATTCGGATTGGCACCCAGCTCTTTGATCCACAGCGGCCCGATTTTCAATTTGATGTGGCGGCGGCCTGCAGCGGGCTGAGGAGCCTGACGGTCCTGGCTGCGCTCACCACGATTTATGCATTTGTGAGTTTTCGGCTCTGGTGGAAGCGTGGCTTAATGCTGTTGTTTGCAGTTCCGCTCGCGGTGGTGGGAAACGTTTTTCGGATCACGGGCGTGCTCGTGACGGCGGAAGCCTTTGGCCAGAAAGCGGGACATGTGTTTCATGACATGGCCGGGTTTTTGATTTTTATTTTGGCGATCGCCGGCGTGATGGGATTCGGAATGGCTCTGAAGGAGGACAAATGAACCGGAAACAAGCGGCGCTGTTGTGCACGGCTCTGGCGATTGTCGGCGCGGGAGGAGCTTTCCTGAAAAATTTGCGGGACGGCCAGCATTTGGGAAAACCGGGGGTGCGGGTCGTGGCGGAGCCGATTTACTCGGAAGAACACCAACTCGCTGGAACCAATAGCATCTGGCTGCCTGAAAAAGTTCTGAACTTCGAATCCGAAGCGTACCCGGTGAACCCGGCGGAACTTTCGTGGCTGCCGCACGACACGACCTACGGCAAACGCCGCTACTGGCTTCCCGACCGCAAAGGGCTCCCAATCTCTGTCAGTGTCGTGCTGATGGGGACCGATCGGGGAAGCATCCACAAACCACAGTTTTGCCTGGTTGGCCAAGGGTGGCGAGTTGACGGCACGGAGGTGGTCACGATTCCGGTCGGAGGTTCGCAGCCGTATGATTTGAAAGCGATGCGCATGATGCTCAGCCGCACGGTGAAAATTCACGAGAAGCCGACGACGGTGCGCGGGTTGTACGTTTATTGGTTCGTGGCGGATGGCGAATTGACGCCGTACCATGGCGAGCGGATGTGGTGGATGGCCCGTGACATGGTGCTCGATCGAGTGTTGCAGCGCTGGGCGTATGTCGCTGGTTTTAAAATGTGCCTTCCAGGTCAAGAAGAAGAAGCCTTCACTGAGATGCGAACCTTCTTTGGCGCGGCGGTGCCGCAATTTCAACTAACCTCCGGAACAGCGGCTCGGGCGAACGTGTCGGCGGAGAACAATGCGCCAAGCCATGGCGGATGAAACCGGGAAGCGGCCTAAAACCAGCCAAAGGCATTTGAAATGAGGATACTTCAGACCGAAATACGAAATACGAAACAATCCCGAAACCTTGAATTCCAAAACTCAAAACAAGGCCCTCGCTGAGCGTCGATCTTCATCAAAAGGCGCTGGCCGTTTTGGGTTTTTGAATTTTGGTCCTTCGAATTTGTTTCCTCCTTCGCTGAAGCTTCGGAGACCTCTGAGGTATTCCGTCAACATAAAGATAGGATTGTTCAGTGCTTATTCACTTTCGTTTTTTGCGGCTGGTGCTGCATAGAGACTGGCGT
>Ga0082335_1003447_pt1 | contig 25992 bp, 22 predicted proteins | sample Subgrocontami58m_FD_72375 | JGI IMG/M metagenome (GOLD analysis project Ga0082335, IMG submission 72375) | Subsurface groundwater microbial communities from S. Glens Falls, New York, USA - GMW37 contaminated, 5.8 m (SPADES assembly) (version 2) ...
ACACCGATCCCACCGTGTGGGACAGCTTCGATCCCAAACTGATGACGCTGTGCAGCCCCGACCCGCAGGCGTTTCGCCCGCCGGAAGACAAGGTCAACGTGCTGCAAGTCAGGCTGCCGACCAATTTCAAATCGGCCCGGTTCGATTCGGACGCGCATACCGCCATCCTGCGCCAGCTGGAGTCAGACATCGAAGCGGTGCGGTTCGACACCGGTTCCGGCAAGATCGAGTTGCCAGTCAAGCTCAAGGTGCACGAATCCGTGTTTGTGCCGCTCGCGAAGTGGTGCATGCTGCTGGCCGGCAACTATCGCTGCGTGCAGAAAGACGCCGCGCGGCCCATCAAGGAAGCCGTGCATTCCGATCTCGAAGCCACGCGCGCGGTCTACAACTGGGTGGTCAAGCTGTGCGTGTCTCTCGGCGCGAACGAGAAAGATCTGGTGCCATTTGAAAAATACGCCACCGCGGCGCTATCGCTGTTGACTCCGTCCTCCGCGGCGCGCGCGTTGTTTGCGGGCGCGCCCAATATCGAACGGGTGGACCGTCTGGTGCAGACCGTAGCGGCGCAAAAGGGCATGCGCCTGGCTGCCGTTGACGAGACCGTCGCATTGGTCGACGCCCGGCTGGAAGTCAATCGCCGCGCCGTGAAATAAACCGGCGTTCCGACGGCACGCGGGAGGAAGTCAGTTCGGTTTCACCCCGGCGGCCTTGACGACGGGTCCCCACTTGTCGAGCTCGGCGCGAATGAATTTTCCGTAGTCCTCCGGCGTGCCGCCGGCGGGCTGCATTCCCGCTGCCGCCATGCGGTCCTTCACTTCCTGCATGGCAAATGCGCGGTTTGCTATGGCATTGAGCTTCGCAATGATTTCCTTCGGTGTGCCGGCCGGCGCCATCAGTCCGTACCACACAGACCCGGTGACGCGGGGAAGGCCGACGTCAGCCATGGTCGGTACGTCGGGAAACGCAGCCAGGCGTTTCGGACTGGTGACGGCGAGCGCCTTGACGCGGCCCGACTGGACACCCCCCAGGTGTCCGGCGATCGCATCGAACATGAACTGCACGTGCCCGCCCGCGAGATCCGGCGCGGCCGTCGCGCTGCCCTTGTATGGGATATGCTGACTCGGGATACCCGTTACCACTTTGAACAACTCGCCGACGAGGTGCGGCGCGCTGCCCGTTCCGGGCGAAGCAAAGTTGATGCTCTCGGGCTTTGCCTTGGCGAGCGCGATCAGCTCGCTCACCGATTTCACCGGTACCTGGGCGTTGACCAGCAGGAAAATCGACATCGTCGAGGACAGGACGACCGGTGTGAAATCTTTTACCGGATCGTAAGGCAGTTTGGAATAGACGTGCGGGCCGATGCCGTGCGTGGTAATTCCGTTCGCCAGCAGCGTGTAGCCGTCGGGCGCGGCCTTGGCGACGATGCCGGTGCCGATGATACCGCCCATGCCGGGGCGATTGTCGACCACGAAGGTCTGTCCGAGCGCGTCACTGAACTTCTGCGCCACGATGCGCGCCGTGAGGTCCCCGGCGCCGCCCGCCGGGAGAAACATGACCACCCGCACCGCGCGGGTCGGATAGTTTTGCTGCGCGTTGGCGGCAGAGCCGCAGGCGAGCGCGATTAATGCCGGCAGCCAGACATAACGTTGTTTCATTTTGCTCCTTTTCTAGTTCGCGATGCAGTCAACGCGACTGCATCTGAAAAACTTTAGCACAAATCCGGCTTGCCTCAGCCCATCGTGGAGTTGAACGCGCCGCCATCGAGCAGAAGATTCTGGCCGACGATGTAGCCGGAGGACGCCGCGCACAGAAAGGCGCAGGCCTCGCCGAATTCCGCCGGATTGCCGATGCGCCCGGTGGGTATGCTTCTGGCACGCTCGGCGATGACCTCGTCCGCCGGGCGATTGGTCTTGCGTGCGACCTCCGTGATGCCGCTGCGCAGCCGGTCGGTGAGAAATGCCCCGGGCAGCAAACCATTGATCGTCACGTTGTGCCGTGCGACCTGGCGCGCCAGGCCGCCGACGAAGCCGGTAAGCCCGGCGCGCGCGCCGTTGCTCAAGCCCAGTTCCGAAATCGGCGATTTCACCGACATCGAGGTGATGTTGACAATGCGGCCGAACTTGCGCGCGATCATGCCGTCCACCACCGCTTTGATCATCAGGATGGGAGTGATCATGTTGGCATCGACCGCTTTCATCCACTCGTCGCGGCCCCAGTCGCGAAAATCGCCGCGCGGCGGGCCGCCGGCATTGTTCACCAGAATGTCGGGCTCCGGGCAGGCGGCGAGCGCGGCGGCGCGGCCGGCTTCAGTCGTGATGTCGCCGGCGACCACCGTGACCATTGCTCCGGACGCCTTGCGGATTTCCGCCGCCGCCGCTTCCAGATCGGCGAGCGTGCGGGCGGTGATCACCACGTCCACGCCGTTCATGGCGAGCGACATGGCGCAGGCTTTGCCGAGTCCCTTGCTGGCGGCGCAGACGATGGCCTTGCGGCCCTGCAATCCCAGATCCATGCGTTCCCTCCATTTTCACTCGAGCCGCGAACGCGGCTGCACCCGAAAAACTTTAGCACGAATCCCGACGGCAATGCGGCTGTTCGCACTGCGCGTGCCACGCGCGGCGCTTGGTTCGCGCCACACTGCGATATGCTGTTAAGCTTGGTAAACTTATCGGTGACTGGTCCCTGGTATTAAGGCCTGAAAAGGAGATGCGCGATGAGACGTGCCATTCTGAACACCCTCGGTGCGGTGTCGGTGCTGCTGGCCACGACCGGATCGGCGCTGGCACAAGGCGATTATCCGTCGCGTCTTATCCGCGTGGTGGTGGCGTGGCCGCCGGGAAGCGGCATTGACGTCCTGGTCCGTCTCATGACCGACCCGCTGCGTGCCGAGTTAGGTCAAACGCTGGTCATCGAGAACAAAGCCGGTGCGGCCGGAGTCATCGGCGCTGAAATTGCCGCCGCCGCGCCGCCCGATGGCTACACGCTGCTGTTCACGTCGGCCGCGCTGAACATGGTGGCAGCGCTAGGCACCAGGACGACATATACCGTGCCGGATTCCTTTGCGCCCGTGGCCAATGTCGTCTACGCGCCGATGATTCTGGTGTCTCCTCTCTCGTCCAATTTCAGGACGCCGCAGGATCTGATCGCGCTGGCAAAGTCGAAACCGGGTGAGCTCGCTTACGCCAACTCGGGCCACGGCTCGCCGTCGCATTTCGTGTCCGAGTTGTTCCGCATGCGAACCCGCATCGAGGCGACGAGCGTGCAGTACCGCGGTTCGCCCCAGGCGGTACTCGACGTGATCGCCGGCCGTGTCGGGTTTTACTTCAGTCCGACCTCCACCGTCCTGCCGCAGGTCCAGGCGGGCAAGGTGAAGGCGCTTGCGGTGACGAGCAAAAAGCGGCTCGCGCTCGCGCCCGAAATCCCGACCCTGGAGGAATTGGGCTACAAGAATTTCAACGCGGCCTACTGGAACGGGCTGTTGGGACCGAAGGGATTGCCGCTACCGATCGCCAATCGCGTTGCCGCAGCGGTGAACCGGGTACTGGCGCGACCCGATGTGCTGGCAAGGATGGAGCCCTTGGCAAACGAGATCGACGGCAGAAGCGATCCGCAGAGCTTCGCTGCCATGATGAAAGACGATTTGGCGACGTGGGTCGGGGTCGCCAAGGCGGCGAACATCAAGCCGGAATGAAAAAACGGTTATTGTTCGGGGCGGATCCGGATATGAAATCGCCAGTACCGGCCCTCTGCCTTAACTCGCTTGTGCGCTGGACTGCGTTATGCCTCGCGCTGGTTAGCGGCGGCGCCATGGCACAGCCGAACGCGGACGTGGAGGCGCTCGAGGCAGCCGCGCAACGCGGCGAGGTGCGGGCGCTGGTTACTCTCGCATCGAAATACGAGCGTGGGGAGGGCGTAGCGCGCGATTTCGTCAGGTCCAACGAGCTTTATTGCAGGGCCGCGGCACGCGATGATCCCGAGGCCCTGCTGAAACTGGGCGTGATCTATGCGATCGGCCGCGGCGTGCTCGCCGATGAAGGTGTGGCTGCGTTACTGATCCGCAAGTCCGCCGAGCAGGGCCATGAGCGCGCGCAGCAGCTTCTCGAACATGTCAGCCGGCGGACTGACAGCGTGATGCCCGCATGCCTGAACGAACCGGTGGCCGTGCCGGTGCAGGCTGAAGCGCCGCTTGGCCCGGCGGCGAGAAAAGACATCGAGCTGCTGGTGCAGCGCTGGGCGCCTGAGTATTCAGTCGATCCGAAACTCGTGATGGCGCTGATCGGAGTCGAATCGGGATTCGACGCCAACGCCGTGTCGCCGAAAAACGCGCAGGGCCTGATGCAGCTCATTCCGGCGACCGCCGCGCGTTTCGGGGTGAAGAACGTTTACAACGCGCTCGAAAACCTGAAAGGCGGGCTCGCTTATCTGCAATGGCTGATGGCGTATTTCAAAGGCGATGTCGCGCTGGTGCTTGCCGCCTACAACGCCGGCGAGGAGGCCGTCGAGAGACACCGCGGCATTCCGCCCTACCGGGAAACCCGCAATTACGTCAGGCAGATCACGAGCGTCTACAAGAATGCGAGCCACCCGTATCTTGCCGAGCTCGTCACGCCCTCGCCGGCGCTGGGCCGGATGAGGCGCGCCGCCAGCCCGCAGTTTTGACCAACGGTGCACGGTGGCGCGATGCAGGCTGCCGACCTAAAGGAGGATGCGATGAACCATGCCACTATTGCGGTAGCGGATCTGTTTAGGACGGGCCACCCGGCGTTGCATGCGGTTTTCACCACAACGGTCTGCCTTGCGCTCGGCGGTCCCGCAACCTTGTTCGCCCAGAGCACCGGCACCGCTGCGGGTTTCCCGAGCCGGCCGGTTCGCATTGTCGTGCCGTTCACGCCGGGCGGCCAGCCCGACATCTTCTCCCGCATGATTGCGCAGAAGGCGAGCGAGGGTCTGGGGCAGAATTTCATCGTGGACAATCGACCCGGCGCTGGCAGCATGCTTGGCTCAAGGATCGTGGCCGAGGCCGAGCCGGATGGTTATACGCTGCTCTCGATATCCGCCGCGCACGCGATATCGCCCTCCGTCCGCAAGCTTCCGTACGACACGCGCCGGGATTTTGCCGGCATCACCATGGTATACAACACCGCCTATCTGCTGGTGGTGCCGCCTGCGCTCGGCGTGAAGACGACGCAGGAGTTCATCGCGCTGGCGAAGTCCAGGCCCGGGCAGCTCAACCTGGCGTCCGCCGGCGCGGGCAGCGGCACCCACTTCGCCGGACTGATGTTCCAGCACGCCGCCGGCATCGACATCGTGCACGTACCTTTCCGGGGCATCCCCGAAGCGACGAACGACATCATCGGGAACCGCGTGCAGGTTTTCCTGGCCCCGCTCGCGAGCGCGGTGCCGCTGGTGAGGGACGGCAGACTGCGCGCGCTCGGAGTTACCTCTCCGAAGCGCGTCAGCGTGCTTGCCGATGTTCCCACCATCGCGGAAGCAGGGCTGCCGGGCTTCCGCGTCGATTCCTGGGGGGCAATGTTCGCGCCGGCGAAGACGCCGCGGGCGATCATCAACAAGCTGAACCGCGAGGTCACGAGGGCGCTCGCGCTGCCCGATATCGGGAATAGAATGCGTGCGCTCGGCGCGGAACCAGTCCCCACCACGCCAGCCGAACTCGACAAGTTTGTCATCACTGAACTGGCCGTGATTGCAAAGCTCGCGCAGCGGGCGGGCATCAAGCCGCAATAGATTCGTGCAATGCGACGAGACGTGTTCAGCATGGGCGACGGACTGGGGCCGGCAAAGGTCATTCATGTCAATGAGCCGCGCCTCGGCCTGAACGGCATTCTCGTGATCGACAATGTCGCGGCGGGCCCCGCCATCGGGGGCCTGCGCATGGCGGCGGATGTATCGCTTGAAGAGTGCATGCGGCTGGCACGCGCAATGACGCTCAAGAATGCCGCTGCGGCGCTCGCGCACGGCGGCGGGAAATCGGTACTGTTCGGCGACCCACGCATGGAGCGCGCGAGGAAAGAGCAGCTCATTCGCGGCTTCGCGCATGCGCTGCGCAACGAGTCCGACTATATCTTCGGACCCGACATGGGCACCGATGAAACCAGCATGGCATGGATCAAGGACGAAATCGGCCGTGCAGTCGGACTGCCGCGCGAAATCGGCGGCATCCCGCTCGACGACATTGGCGCGACCGGCTGGGGGGTGTTGCAGGCGGCCGACATCGCGGCGCCCTATTGCGGCTTTGCCTTAAGCAGCGCGCGCGTTGCGATTCAGGGTTTCGGCGCGGTCGGCAAGCACGCGGCGCGATTTTTTGCCGAAAAGGGCGCCGTGCTCGTCGCCGCTTCCGACTCGGCCGGCACGCTCCACGATCCCGCCGGTCTCGATGTTACCGAGCTCATCCGGCTGAAGGAATCCGGCCGCGCGCTGCGCGATTACCGGGGCGGCAGCAAGCTCGGGCGCGATGCCATCGTCGGCATCGAATGCGAGATCTGGATTCCGGCGGCGCGCCCGGACGTATTGCGCGAAGACAACGTCAGCGAGCTCAAGGCGAAACTCGTCGTGCAGGGCGCAAACATTCCCGCGACGCCCGGCGCCGAACGCGCGCTGCACGAGCGCGGCGTGCTGGTGGTGCCGGACTTCATCGCCAACTCCGGCGGGGTGATCTGCGCCGCGATGGAATATCACGGCTCGTCGCAAAGCCAGGTGTTGGCCGCGATCGAGGAGAAAATCCGCAGCAATACGCGGCGGGTTCTCGATGCATCAGCCGCGCAACGCCTGACGCCGCGCGACGCAGCGCTGAAGTTCGCGCAGGAGCGCGTAACGGCCGCGATGAGCTATCGTCGCTGGGGAGTGTTCTAGGCTTATTCCGGGTAAAATTCATGGGGAGCCGTCAGCGCCGGACCTCATTTTCATTTCACGTGAGAAAAACCCCCATGGACAAGGTATTCGCGTCACCCGAACAGGCAATCGCGGACATTCGCGACGGCGCAACGATCGCGATAGCGGGTTTCGGCGTGGCCCACCGTTTCGCAACCAGCCTGATACTTGCTTTGCGCGACAAGGGGACCAAAGAACTCTGCATCGTCTGTAATTCCCTGGGTGACCCGGGAGCGACCCGCGGCCAGATTCTGGCCGAGAACAAGCAGGTGAAGAAGCTGATTGCCGCGTTTTCCATGCGAGCCGGCACACCCACCGCGTCCGAGGACCAGATCGTCGCCGGCAACATGGCCGTGGAGCTGGTCCCGCAGGGCATCCTGGTCGAACGCTGCCGCGCGGGCGGCGCGGGGATACCGGCGTTCTATTCACCGACCAGCGTCGGCACCGCCCTTACTGAGGGCAGGGAAATCCGCGACTTCGACGGCAAGCCCCACGTGCTGGAACATGCGATACACGTGGACTACGCTTTCCTGAGGGGATATCGCGCCGACCGGCTGGGCAATGTTCAGTTCCGCGGCGGCAGCCAGAATTTCAATCCCAGCTTCGCCAAGGCCGCGCGCGTGGCGATCGTCGAGGTCGACGAAATCGTGGAGCCCGGCGGGATTCCGCCGGAACTCGTCGATCTGCCGGGAATATTCGTGTCGCGCGTGGTGAAGACGACCCAGGCGGTCGATGGCAAAGCCTGGCGCCGCCCGGAGCGGCGTCCCTCGGACAAGCCACGCCTCTACAACGGCAAACCGGCACTGACGCGGGCCGGAATTGCGAAGCGCGCCGCCGCGCTCGTCAAAGACGGCACGTATGTAAACCTTGGCGTTGGCATTCCGACCATGGTCTCAAATTATCTGCAGAGCCGGGACGTGATCCTGCATGCCGAGAACGGCGTGCTCGGCTATGGCGAGATGGTGTCGGACGAAGACAAGATTGATCCGGATATTTATAACGCCGCCGGCCAGTTTGTCGCGCTCAAGCCCGGCGCGTCATTCTTCGACAGCGTCACCTCCTTCGAGATGGCGCGCGGCGGCAGAATCGATACGGTGATCCTCGGCGCGTATGAGGTCGATCAGCACGGCAATGTCGCCAACTGGAGCACATCGGATGCGAAGCGAGGCGGCATCGGCGGTGCGATGGATCTGCTCTCAGGCAAGGGCGAGCTGATCATCGTGATGGAGCACGCCGACAGCAAGGGCCGCCCTAAACTGCGGCCGGAATGCACCTATCCGCTGACGGGGAAAGGCTGCGTGAGTTATGTGGTCACCGACCTCGCGCTATTGCATTGGCAGGATGGCCGGTTTTTACTGCAGGAAGTGGCGCCGGGATTCACCGCGCGCGAGGTGATGGACCTCACGGAAATGCCGCTCGCCGCCGCGCCGGACGTCGGCACGATGGATTGAATAGTGTTTACGCGGCCAGCCTCATCTCGGCGACGACGATGTCCCATACTACCGCTACCCGCTGGTCACTCCGGCGCTCGATCAGGCCGAGTTCGATCAAGCGCGTCACGTCAGTATGCACGTTCTTGTAGTGGCGCCCCAGGCGACGCGCCAGTTCGTTGATCGACAGCGGACCGTCGCGTTTGAGTTGCTCGAGCAGCGTCCAGCGCGCGGGCGTGAGGTTCTTCAGCAGGGTCGGCAGGCTCTCGAAGGTCAATCGCACCTGCGCAGCGGCCCGCACGCCGCCCTTCTCCGCCTGCCGCCAGGCATGCTCGAAGCGGTCCAGCCCCTGCGCGACGCTACCGACCGATACCTGAATCTTCTTTTTCATCTTCGCCTCCGTACTTTTTCATGTCCGATTCAAAATCGCGCCGCAGTTTGGCAAACGACACGAAACGATAGGGCGTCTCCTTGCCGCGAATGTGCCGGTGGTCGCCCTTGCCTGACTCGTTGTCGTAGCGCACCAGGCACTTCCCGCCTCGGCCGAAGTAAAGCCGGTACTTGAGCGCGTGCGGGCGGTCGCTCGTTGCGAGCGGCAACTGCCATACAACCAGTTCCACGATTGCGCCGTCGTCCCGCACGATCTTTTCGTGCAGCACCAGGACGGCGCTTCTGGCTGGCGTTGCCATATGGCTTAATATACCATAATCCGCACGGACAGACCAAGCGCCTCGGCAAAGCCGTCGTGCGCGGAAGGATGATCGCGCCATGCGCAGCGGCCCGCACGGTGCCCTTCTCCGACTGCCGCTTGGGAAGCTGCCGTTCTACCATCGAACTACACCCACGATGGCGCGGGATCCCGCCTTCGGTCAGCCGGCAATCTCCGCTGCCGCGGCGCCAGTCCGCGGGATTCTCGCTCGAACGCGTTGCCCAGCTTCTGCGCCGTCTTCGGGCGGGGCGTACGTATCGCGTGTGATGAAATCATACGCCGGCAGCGTCAGGAATTCCGTGTATTCGTCGCGGGTGGTGATTTCCTCGAACAACCGCGCCGCGTCTTCGTACTTGCCGGCACCCCAGCCTTCAGCTCCGAGGAGTTTTCGGACCCGGAGCAGCTCCTCGGCGAGCAGTTGACGGACCAGGAGTTTGGTCACCTTGCGGCCATCGTCCAGCACGCCTTTGGGACTTCTGATCCACTGCCAGATCTGCGAGCGTGAAATCTCGGCGGTGGCGGCGTCTTCCATCAGGTTGAACACCGGCACGCAACCGTTGCCGGCAAGCCACGCGCCGAGATACTGCACGCCAACGCTGATGTTATTGCGCAGACCCTCTTCGGTAATCGGTGTTTCGGGCTCGAAGTCGAGCAAATCCCGGGCCGCGACGTTGACGTCGTCCCGCTGCCGGTGGATCTGATTCGGCGTGGGCATGTGCTGGTCGAAAATCGCTTTGGCGATGCCGACCAGGCCGGGGTGCGCGACCCACGTCCCGTCACAGCCGTCGGTTGCTTCACGCAGCTTGTCCACGCGCACTTTCTCCAGCGCCGCGTCGTTGGCGGCGGGATCGTTCTTGATCGGGATTTGCGCGGCCATGCCGCCCATCGCGAACGTGTTGCGCCGGTGGCAGGTTTTGATCAGCAACAGGGCATACGCACGCAGAAACGGGGCCGTCATCGTCACCCGCCCGCGATCGGCAAGGCAGAATTCCTGCCGCGCGCGGAACTTCTTGATGCAACTGAAAATATAATCCCAGCGCCCGATGTTGAGACCGGCCGAGTGCTCGCGCAGCTCGTAGAGTATTTCGTCCATCTCGAACGCGGCGAGCACGGTTTCAATCAGCGCCGTCGCCTTGATGGTCCCCTGCGGCACACCCAGCGCATCTTGCGCCGTCACGAAAATATCGTTCCACAGCCGGGCTTCGAGATGGCTTTCCATTTTCGGCAGGTAAAAGTACGGCCCGCTGTTGGCGGCGAGCAGGGCCTTCGCGTTGTGGAAGAAATACAGCGCGAAGTCAAAAATTGCCGCGGACATGGGCACGCCGTCGATCTCGATATGGCGCTCGACCAGGTGCCAGCCGCGAGGCCGCACCAGCAGTGTCGCCGTCGTGTCGTTCAGTTTGTAAGACTTTCCTTCCGGACTCTGGAACGAGATGGTGCGGCGCACGGCGTCGCGCAGGTTGATCTGGCCTTCGATCAGGTTCGTCCAGGTCGGCGTGTTGGAATCTTCGAAGTCGGCCATGAAGACGTTGGCGCCGCAATTCAGCGCATTGATCACCATCTTGCGGTCCGTCGGGCCGGTAATCTCGACGCGGCGATCCTGGAGGTCGGCCGGATACGGCGCCACCGTCCAGTTCCCGTTGCGGATGTGGGCGGTCTCCGGCAGGAAATCCGGCAGCTTGCCGGCATTGAATTCCGCCTGCCGTTGCGCGCGCGCCGCCATGAGTTCGCGACGGCGCGGTTCAAACCGGCGCGACAGTTCCGCGAGAAATGCCAGCGCCTGCGGGGTGAGGATATCGGCGTACTGCGGCGTGATCCGGCCGAGCACCTCGACCCCGGGAGAAGACGTGACGTTCTGTTTCATGTGAAGAACTCCTTAGTGAGTTGAAATTCGACGGGGCGACGAAGCAAAAATAGACGAACTGCTGGCGGGAAAACGACCGGTAGTGAGTCCACTGTTGTCACGCACTTTGCGCCCGTGATAAGGCGGGGAGGCGGTTTCTTCCCAGACGCTCGTCCACCAGCCTCACGATTTCATGCAGCGTGTCGGACTGGAGTCCACGCAGGCTGGCGATACCCCGCACCAGACTGTCGACCCGCTCGATGTGCTCGGCGCCGCCGAACAGCGCGCGCGCCGCGGAAGATGGCTTGCCCAGGCTCTCGGCGGCCTTGGCGTACTTGTCGAAAGGCACGAGGTCGCCGGACTCCGCGCCCAGCCCGGTGCAGAGATTGGCAACCCAGTTGTAGATCTCGCGGGACAGGCTGACGTTACCGTGCACCGCTTCTTTGATGGGAATCATGTCGTGCGGCCGGATGCAGCGGTAGTTGCCGGCGATCAACATCGGCCATTTGGCCAGGGGCACGAAAATGGAATCGTGCACCTTGAGTTTCACCGGGATTTCCAGCGCACCGTCGGCGCACTCGAACCGCGCGCCCTCGATGTCGGCTTCGAGATTGCGCAGCAGCGCGGTCGGCTCCCCGGCATCGAAGCGCGCTGCCTTGAAATTGGTCGGCAGGCCCACCTGCAGTACGTTCTTGGGCTGATCCGCCGGGCGAAAGGCCTGGGGATCGGGGCTCGCCAGCGTGGTCAGCGCGGGATCGAAGTCTTCCCAGACCCCGGGATTCGTATAACAGTGCTCAAGCGCCTCCGTGCGGAGCCCGGGAATGCGTTTGAGGTAAGCGAGGGGCGGCATGTTCATGATGGCGAGGCAGGGTTTGCGCGCGCGGGCGACGCGGCCCATCAATTCCCGCACCCCTGGCGAGCCGAGTTGCGCCTCCTGCATGCCGAGCACGATCAGGTCGTATGGGCCGGGGTCCGCCTCATCGGGCGTGATCGCGGCCAGCGCGCCCGGAAGTTCCTGCGAAGCGATTTCGAGCAGCGAGTCGCGGCCCCGGATCGGGAAGCGCACCCGGGTGCCTTCGCGGTTGATCAGCCGGGCAGTGGGACCCGTGCAGACCAGCGTGACGCGGTGCCCGGCCATCAACAACTTGGTGCCTAACAAAGAGCCGTAGGCGGCCCCCAGAACGAGAACACTGTATTTCATGTTGAACCTCCGTTCGACACGGGGCAGTCACGCAGTTCTGACTGCATGCGCTGAAGTATAGGTGCATAGATACTTGAAATTTGACAATAGAAACTTCACAGTGTTAATTTCACAAAACGGCCATGACCTCGCACGCCCGCAAAAGCCACTTTCTCGGCACCAAGCTGCGCGCCTTGCGCAAACGCAACCGGCTGACCCTGGAAGAGCTGTCTGCACGCTGCACTCAACTGGATGCGCGGTGCGCGCCATCGGTCTCCTACCTGAGCATGATCGAGAGCGGCAAGCGGGTGCCGTCGGAAGACGTACTCAGGCTGCTGTCCTCGCTGTTTCAGCGCGACGCGGGCTGGTTTGCAGACGACAGCCGGGACATCGAAACCGCCGCCGTCGAGCATCGCGCCGGCGGCGCGGCGGGCGTACCGCTGGAACCCGCGTTCCTGTTTTCGAAGGAACTGCTGCAGGCGGCGATTCCCGAGCTGCTGGCGCAAACCGGCACCACCGGGCGGCAGTTCGCGCATCTGCTGATCCGCTCGCATCAGGAAATGTCGCGCAATGATTTTCCCGAGCTTGAGCGGCTGGCGGAAAGCGTCGGCGAGCGCAGGTTTCCGCTCGGCGCCGACGACCTGCTGCGGCTTTGCAAGCACCACGGTCTGGCCATACGCTGGTTCGACCGCAAGCCGGTGCTCGCACGCGACAAGGATCGCGAACTGCGCAGCATGGTGCGTTCGTTTTACGAAGCGCCGCGCACCATTTACCTGAATCGCGAGTTGCAGGCGAGTCCAGCGCGTCTCAAGTTCGATCTCGCCTCGCACCTGGGGCACAAGGTGCTGCACGAGGGCGACGGACTCAAGTCCGCGCATGCGACGGGCGGGGAAATGGGCGGAAGTCCGGAAAGCGGCGCGGGGATCGCCGCCGGCATGAACGCGCAGGACGTGCTGCATGCGTGGCGCGATTTCGAATGCAGCTTCTTTGCCGGCGCGCTGCTGTGTCCCAAGATTCCGTTCCGGCGCTTTCTGACGCGCGAGTCATACCGGGTCGAAGCCGGGGAAAAAAACGAGCTGACCCCGGCGGCGGTGATGCGCCGCATGACGAAAGTGTCGCCGTATCCCTACTGGCATTTTTTCGACGCCTACCCGCCCGGGTACTTGCGGGCGGTATATCGCGGCAACGGAATACCGCTGCCGTGGGGCAATATGGCGCAAGTCACCGATCCCTGTCCGAACTGGGCCGTATTCCGCATGCTCGACGAGCATCGCGGCGCCGATCGCCGCTCACAGATTTCGGTGATGCGCTACGGCGGGCAGTCCCTGCTCTATTGCTGTCATTCGCGGCGCACCAACGACATGGCGGGCAATCCCCATGTGCTGTCGGTCGGCATCGATCTGGTGCCGGCGCTGCGTTCGCACAGCGCCGACGCGGAAAAGATCGTCGCGAGCATCACCGATGAATGCCTGCATCACCGTGGCGAAGCAAGAATTCCCAGGGCCGCCGTCGAGGCGATCAGTGGCGCGGCCCGGGTGCTGAACATCGCCTGGGTCGAGGACGCGTTGTCGGGTCCCGCGCGTGTCATTTGTCCGCGCAGCGCGGATTGTCCGCGAACGGGGCATTGCGGTGGCGCCGACGGGTCGCGTGCGCGTGAAATTACCGATGTGCGCGAGGAGATTATCAGCAAGACCAGGCGCAGACGCTGATACGGCGGCGTCAGGCGAGCAGTTCGCGCAGGCTCCGATTGACTTCGGTGCTGTGATGGCGGGCGGTCTTGCCGCTGGGGGCGAGGGCCTCCTGGTAGAAAAACTCCGGAAGCTCGTCGTCCTTTTCGGTAAAGCCCGCCGCTTTGTTGAACTCCCACTCCATGCGCAGCGTCTCGCGCCCCAGCGTCTTCAGGAATGACGCATCGAGCTGCGTGCCGTGCGCGTCGTTGAGCGCCGTCACGATGAGCTCAGCGCTGACGTTCGTCACCGAACGCCCGAAAATGCACAGCCCCAGGGAATCCGCCGCGGCGCACGCCGTCTGAATCTCGAGGCTCGCCGCGGTGATTTGCGCGGTCGTCTTGTCCTTGCAGTCGAAAACCGGCAGGTTGCCCGTGGTGTGGTCGGCGCCCTGCGCGGTGACCATCATCGAAATGCCGGTCAGCTCGACGACGCGGGGATCGTAGGCGCTGATCCCCTGCCGCTTGATGACGGGAACGCGCGCGACCTTGTAATGCGCGCCCACGCGGGCGGTGCCCTGCGCGAGCAGCCGGCCGCGCTCGTTGCCGCGGCGGATGTCCTCGAGCGCCGCCAGCATGAAGCCCACATCGCCGAATGCGCCCTGTTTGGCTTCCATCAGGACACCCAGTGTGGCGCCGACTTCAATGGTATCGATGCCGAGATCGTTGGCGACACCGTTCACCCGGGCCACATCGTCCGGGTCAGTCAGGCCGCAATTGGCTCCGACCAGACCGAGGGTTTCGTATTCCAGCGGCGACACGATTTCCTTGCCTTTGTCGTCGACGTAAACATTGCTGCATTCGATCAGGCAGCCCGGCATGCACGCGTGCGAAGTATTCCCGCCGCGGCTGAGGTTGCGCTCACGGATATAGTCGCCACCGAGCTTGAGCGGTCCCTCTGAAGCCTCCACCAGCCGTCCGGCGCTGAAATTTCGGACTGGCAGCCCGCCGACCCGGTTCATGATATCGGCCATCATCGCCGTGCCGACTTTCTTGAAGGTATCGATTGCCGGCTCCTTGCCGAGCCGCGCGCCGTATTCGCGCACGGCACCCATGACTTTCTTGCGGTCATGGAAGGTCGGCATCTTGTGCAGGTCGACGACGATGGCTTTGACTTTCTTGCTGCCCATCACCGCGCCGACGCCGCCGCGCGCCGCGAGACGCGATGGCCGCCCGTCGGTGTCGGCGATCGAGATGCCGGCCATCAGGCCGAGATACTCGCCGACCGGGCCGCACAGCGCGAAACTGATTTTCTTGCCGTAGCGTTCGAAGAGCAGCGCCGCAGCCTCATTGTTGCCCTTGCCCATGTAAGGCTCGGCGCTGTCGTAGGCGATGGCGCCGTCTTTGGTGATGCGGATGACGACCCACTCGTTCGCTGCGCCATACAGGGTGAACCCGGCAGTCTCGAGCTGGCCAAGCGCAAAGCCGAAAGTGCCGCCCGCATTGGCTTCCTTGATGCCACCCGTCAGCGGGCTTTTGCAGCCGACGCTGAGCCGGTTGGCATTGGAGAAGTTCGTGCCCGCGAACGGCCCGGCGGAGAAAATCAGCGGATTGTCAGCAGACAGCGGATCGACCGTCGCCGCCCCGAGCTTGAGCAGCGTCCTGGCGATGAAGTTCCGGCCGGCGCGGATGATCGCCTCGCCATTGAATTCCTCGGTCCTGACCGAGCGATCCGTGAGATTGATGTGCAGATATTTGCGCATGTCGATGCCACCTTTTGAAAAATCGTGGTCACAATTCTACTCTTTTCAGGGGCGCTTCGATTTCAGTTCGCGGCGCGTCACTTCCTGCCGGATTTCGCGCAGCCTGGCCTTGACCTTGGCCGCATTTTCGCTGCCCATCCGCATCATGATTTTCTGGCCGGCCGAGCGCGCTTCAAGAGCGGAATCCGCAAATTCGTACATGACTTTGGGCTGGGTCAGTTTGATCGGCCCCTTGATGTCGGGCGCGGCCAGCAGATCGTCGAGCGTTTCGACCAGGCGGTCGTTGAAATAGCCTTTCGGATATCCCAATTCTTCATACGCCCGCTGGAATAACGGATAGAAGCGGACATAAGCGTCAACGAGCTTTCGGGCATCGACTGCCTGCGCGACCTTCACGTACGCGGCGTAGCGCGCCGAATTGCCGGGGCCGATAACCGTGTTGTCCCCCGTCCCCAGCCGGGCGAAAGGCGGCGGGACCGGCTTGACCGGCATCATGCGCATGGGCGCCTTCTTGCGCGGGAGATTATCGATGGTGGCGACAATGCGCCGGATCATCAGGTCGGGATAAAAGAATTGCGTCAACGATTTCCTGTCCAGCAGTCCCGCCAGTGCCTCCCAAATCGCGGCGTCGCTTTCGCCGAGCGCGGGCAGGGGTTGCGCCGGGCCGGTGTCCAGGGGGTAGCGTATCGCCGGCTCCGCGCTGACCGGGGGCGGCGGCGCTGCGGCTTTCGAGGGTTGCGGCGGCAGGGGCTGACGCGGGCCCTGTTGCCAGAAATAGTAAGCGGCGGCACCGCTTCCCAGGATGACGACCAGCAATACCCACCAGGCAGTTCGTTGCATAGTCAGGGTCCTCCTCGCAGGGGTTGGAGCGATTTTTCCTCAGATGAGTTTCACCAGCTGCTTGCCGAAGTTTTTCCCGTTGAGCAGGCCGATGAACGCCCTGGGGGCGTTCTCGAGCCCGCTCGCGATGCTTTCGCGGTATTTGAGTTTGCCTTCGTGAACGAGGGTGCCGAGCTCTTTCAACGCGGTTTTCCAGAGGTCGAGATGATCCGAGCAGATGAACCCGCGAAGCTGGATGCGGTTGACGAGGAAGGACCGGAAGTTGCGCACCGTCAGCGCGTCCGGATCGTTGTAGCCCGAGATCTGGCCGCACAGCGCAATCCGCGAGAACGCGTTCATGTGCAAGAGCACCGCGTCCAGCACCGGGCCGCCCACGTTGTCGAAGTAGACGTCGATGCCCTTGGGGCACGCCGCGGCCAGATCGGCGTCAAGGCTCCCCGCTTTGTAGTCGACGCACCCATCGAACCCGAGTTCGTTCACGACGTAATCGCATTTCGCGCGGCCGCCGGCAATGCCCACCGCCTTGCAGCCCTTCAGTTTCGCGAGCTGGCCGACCGCACTGCCGACCGCGCCGCTCGCGGCTGAAACGACCACGGTTTCGCCCGGCTTGGGCCGGCCGTGCTCGTTGAGTCCGATCCACGCGGTGACACCGGGCATGCCGACGGCGCCGAGATAGGCCGAAAGCGGCACGTAACCCGGATCGATCCTGCGCACGCCACCGCCATTGCTCGTGCCGTAGAGTTGCCACCCCGTGCGCGTTTCGACGAAGTCGCCGGCCTTATACTTATCGTGGCGCGATTCGATCACCTCGCCGACCGCGGTGCCGACCATCACGTCACCGACCGCGGCCTTCGCCGCGTATGACCTGGAGTCGTCCATCCGCCCCCGCATGTAGGGGTCGAGCGAGAGGTAATGCGCGCGGACGACGAACTCGCCGTCGCCGGGTTTGGGGATGTCGGACTCGACAATGCGGAAATGGCGCTCTTCCACGCGTCCGCTCGGGCGGGCCGCCAGCAGGACCTGCATGTTTTTCACGGTGGAATCCCTTTATCTGAAACGCGTGCTCAGGAACTGCACGACAGCGCCGAACATCCGGGTTTGTGGCGCGCCCATTCGGGACGCCGCTCCGCAAGGTCATCGTGTTCGGGTTGTTCGTCGTAAGGGCGCTGCAATACTGCCATCAGGCGTTCTGCCATCGAGGCATCGCCCTGCTCCAGCGCGTCGATCGCCTGCTGTGCCAGGTAGTTGCGCAACACATATTTCGGATTGACGCGGTTCATGCGTTCGCCGCGTTCGGGTGTGGGCACGGCATCGTGCCGCACCCGCGCAATGTAGCGGCGCAGCCAACCGGCCAGACGGCTGCATTGCGCCGGCGCGAACGCATCCCCGGTATAGAACGCGCGGCGCAACGGCTCGATGAGCGCACCGTCGCTTGCCGTATCGGCGGCGCCTTCCACGGGCACCGCGGGCAGCAGGCGGAAAAACAAGGTGAAGTCGGTCTCGACCTCCTGCAGCAATTCGAACAGCTCGCCGGTCAATGCGTCGTCGCCCGGCTGATCGAGCGCGACGACGCCGAGTTTTTGGGCGAGCGCGTGTTGCCACTCATTCTCGTAGGTCGCGGTAAAAACCGCGAGCCCCTGTTCCAGCGGCGCCTTGTCTTCCAACAGCGGATAGAGCGCATTGGCAAGCTGCACGAGGTTCCAATGCGCGATCTGCGGTTGATTGCCGTAGCAGTAGCGTCGCCCCTGCGCGTCGGTGGTGTTGGGCGTCCACTGCGGATCGTAGCCTTCGAGCCAGCCGTACGGGCCGTAGTCGATGGTGAGCCCCAGTATCGACATGTTGTCAGTGTTCATCACGCCGTGCACGAAACCCACGCGCATCCAGTCGGCGACGAGTATTGCGGTGCGGCGGCAGATTGCTTCGAACCAGTGCGCATAGGTTGCAGGCGAGGGCGCTCCCAGTTCCGGGAAATGCTTCCCGATCACGTAATCGGCGAGGCGCTTGAGCGCATCCAGTTCTCCATGCGAGGCGAGAATCTGGAAGTTGCCGAAACGCACGAACGACTGCGCGACGCGGCACACGACTGCACCGGGCTCCTCTTGCGGATTGCCGTCGTAGAACATGTCCCGCACCACCGCTTCGCCGGTCGCCACCAGGCTCAGCGCCCGCGTGGTCGGCACGCCGAGATGATGCATGGCCTCGCTGCACAGAAACTCGCGCACCGAGGAGCGCAGCACCGCGCGGCCGTCTGCCGTGCGCGAATATGGCGTCCTGCCCGCGCCTTTGAGCTGCAGTTCATGGCGCGCGCCGTCTGTGCTCACCACTTCGGAAAGCGTGATGGCACGTCCGTCGCCGAGTTGTCCCGCCCAGCGTCCGAATTGGTGTCCGCCGTAGCGCGCCGCATAGGGCTGCATTCCGGGAAGCACCCGGTTTCCGCCAAGCACTTCCGCGACCGCGCCGGCGGGCGAATCCGGGCGCGCGACGCCCAGCATCGCGCCCACAGCGTCGGCCCATCCCAGCAATCGCGGCGCGTGCACCGGTGTCGGATCGACCCGCGTATAACAGGCGTTGCGCACGGCGCGCGGCACGTTTTCAGGCAGCGGATCGGCCGGCAGTTCGCGCACGAAGCTGTTGTCGAAACTCAACTCGCACAGATCGGGCAGCGCCGCGCCGCGCTTGACGCTGCGCGAGGCGTTGGGTGACAGGCTTGCCGTTTGGATCACTGCGGCGCTATGCCCGCTACTTTCGCTGCGTTGCGGTAACGCTCGATCTCGCGGGGCAGAAGGTCCTTCAACTGCGCCGGGGTTTGAGGCCACGGCTCGGCGCTTTCATTGTCGAGGAATTTTTTCATCTCGGCGCCGGCGAGTATCTTGTTGACCGCGGCATTGATCATGTTCAGCCGGTCGGCCGGCAGTCCCGCGGGAGCGAACAGGCCCCACCACAACTGATAGGTAAATCCCGGCGCGCCGGATTGCGCGATCGCCGGCAGGCCCGGCAGCAACGGCGAAGGCTCGGGGCTGCTGACGCCAAGTACTCTTACCCGGCCGGCCCTCAGCTGCGGGTTGATCGCAGCCGCGCTTGCGATCACGATCTCGACCTCGCCGGAGGCCAGTGCGGTCATCGCCATCGAAATGCCCTTGTACGGGATATGGGTGAGATTGATGCCCGCCGCGGAAGCGAACAATGCGCCGGAGAAATGATTGTTGCCGCCCGCACCGGATGACGAGTAGTTGAGTTTCCCGGGATTCTTTTTCGCGAGCGCCACGAGTTCCTTGATGGATTTGGCCGGCACCGACGGGTGAATCGCGAGCATCATCGGGGCTTTGGCGAACGTCGCAACCGGCACGATGGCCCGCGCCGGATCGAATGGCAGCTTCGCCCGCACGGAGGCGGTGGCCGGATACGAAGAGGTGTGCCCGAGCAGCGTATGCCCGTCGGGCTCGGCCCGGGTAACGATCTCGGTGCCGATCATGCCGCTCGCGCCGGGGCGGTTGTCGATGACCACGTTTTTGCCCCACGCTTCAGTGAGCCTTTGCGCGACGGCGCGGCTGATGATGTCGATCGAGCCGCCGGCGGTGTAGGGAACGATGATCTGCACGTTGCGGGATGGATAGGCGGGCTGCGCCGCGGCTTGCAGTGCCGCGCATCCCCACGCTGCACAGCACAGCACAGGTACTGCCATGTTGAATCCGGATCGCGTTGTGTTCATGTTTTCTCCTTTGACTTGGGTTTTGGCGTCATGGCGCAAGGGTACACCAAGTCCCGAGTGCCGGGGAAACGTCCATAGGCGGCCCGTTTTTTTCTGGGTTAATATTGCCTGGACAGATTGCTTTTCAGCCCAAGGAGATACGAACATGGACGTGAAATCGACATTGACGGTGATCAATCAGGCGGATTATCCCGGGCGCCGCGGCGTAACGGACGGCCAGACCTACCAGCGGCTCATCGGGTGGCCGGAAGTCAATGCGACCGACCGTGTGCGGCTCGGGCGCGCGACTTACAAACCCGGGACCTACGAGCAGCTCCACTGGCACCCGATCGAGGCCTGCTATTACGTGATTTCGGGACACGCGACGGTGCGCAACTTCGAAGGCAAGGAATTCGAAGTCGGTCCCGGCTCGATGATCTACGCGCCTGCCGGAATCGCGGGTGCCCACGAATGGGAGGTCAGGGAATCGCTCGAGCTGCTGGATATCCGCGCGACGAACGAAACCAACCGCAAGATTCAGTACACGGTGGACAAGCAAACCAAGCGCTCCTACATCGATCTGGAAGATCTTGCCTATCGCGATGCGATCAGCTTCAAGTCGCATTATTAGATTTCCAATATGGCAAAACCTGAGATCGTGGTGACGATGGCGATCTACGCGCCGGCGCTCGCCGAGCTTGAGCGCGAGTTCACCGTGCATAGGCTGTGGACCGCGCCCGATCGGGACGCCTTCCTGCAGCAGATATCCCCTCGCGTGCGCGGCGCGGTCACCACGGGGCCGTTCGGGTTCAGCCGCGAATACTTCGAGGCGCTGCCGAAGCTGGAGATCGTGGCGTGCTATGGCACGCCCAATCGCACGGTGGACTTGGCCGCGGCAAAGGAGTGGCGGGTGGTGGTCACCAATACCCCGGATTCGATCACAGAGGCCGTGGCTGATCTTGCGCTGGGGCTGCTCATTGCGGTGATGCGCCGGATCTGCGAGCACGACCGCTACGTACGCGCGGGCAAATGGCTGGAAGCACCGGCGCCGCCGGGCCGCGAAGTGCGCGGCAAGACCTGCGGCATCGTCGGTCTCGGCAGGATCGGACGCGGGATCGCAAGACGCGTGGAAGCGTGCGGCATGTCGGTGTGTTACCACGGGCCGCACCGCAAGCCGGACGTCGCCTGGCCTTACTATTCCGATCTGGAAAGCATGGCGCGTGAGGTGGACTGTCTGGTGATCGCCTGTCCGGCGACGCCGGCGACGCGCAATCTCGTCGATGCGCGTATCCTGGATGCACTGGGGCCCGAGGGTTTTCTGATCAATGTTTCGCGCGGCGTCAATGTTGATGAGACGGCGTTGATTGCGGCGCTCCGGGACGGGCGCATCGCGGGGGCGGGGCTGGACGTGTTTCGGGACGAGCCGCGCGTGCCTGCGGAGTTGCTGGCGATGGAGCAGGTCGTGCTCGTCCCGCATATCGGATCGAGCACGCTTGAAGTCCGCGAAGGGCGCAAGGAGAAAATGCTGGCGAACCTGCGCGCGCATTTCTCCGGCAAGCCGGTGCCGAACGCGCTCACATAGCGGCGCGCCCGCGCCACGTGTAGGGCGCGGCTTCAGCGCGCCACGCTTTACTCGTCTTCCGCCCGTGCGCCACACGTAGGGCAAAGCTTCAGCGCGCCACGCTTTTCCCGTCTCCCACCCGTGCGCCACACGTAGGGCGCGGCTTCAGCGCGCCACGCTTTACTCGTCTCCCGCACGCGCCCCGCCTGCGATCCATTCCTTACGCTTGAGGCATCCGGCCGCATTGATTACAATGCAATCATTGATTGCACGAGAGGACCCCCATGGCCAGCATCACGATTCGAAAACTGGACGAACAGACCAAGGCACGCCTGCGCGTGCGGGCAGCTCACCGCCAACGCTCGATGGAAGACGAGGCCAGAAACATTCTGCGCGCGGCTCTTGCGGAGGAGGTAGCTACACCCCGCAACCTCGCGGAGACGATCCGGCGGCGCTTCAAGCCGCTCGGCGGCATCGATTTGCACGTGCCCGTTCGCGAGCCGATGCGCGAGCCGCCCAAACCAGGCAAACGAGTCGGCAAGTGATCGTTCTCGACACCAATGTTCTTTCAGAATTGATGCGGCCGTCGCCCGCAGAAATCGTAGTGCGCTGGGTGGCCGCCCAACCGCTGACAAGCCTCTACACCACGAGCATCACGCAAGCGGAAATCCTGCACGGCATCATGCTGCTGCCCGCGGGCCGGCGGCGCAAAGCTCTGGAAACGGCGGCCGAGGCGATGTTCGGTGAAGATTTCCGCGGCCGCATTCTTCCCTTCGGCAGCAAAGAAGCGCATCCCTACGCCCGCATCGCAGCGGAGCGCCGCCGGGCAGGGCGGCCAATCTCCAGCTTCGACGCGCAAATCGCCGCGATCGCGCGTTCCGCCGGCGCGGCGATCGCAACCCGCAATGTCGCGGACTATGACGACTGCGGTGTCGAAGTGGTCAACCCTTGGGACGCGTGATCTAGCGCGCGGCTCTGTAGCACGTAGCGCAGGCGCCTCGCCTGCAATCCATTCCTTAACCTGACTCCGTCTTTCCGGCCCCGATCCGCAATATTTCGCCAACCTATTCCGAGTGATTCACATTAGAGCCACGTCCGAGCCCAGTCAATATATACTGATCCGTCGCGCACCGAGGACACAACGAGGTATGTCTGACCTCCATAAAAAAAGCCTCACCGAAGCAGATATCCGCACAAAGTTCATCACCCCCGCCATTGTTGGCAAGGAGGGTGGCAACTGGGACGTGATGATCCAAGTGCGGGAAGAAGTCTATTTCACCAAAGGCCGGGTCATCGTGCGCGGCAAGACGGTGAAGCGCGGAGAGGCAAAGAAAGCGGATTACTTGCTTTGCTACAAACCGAACATTCCGATTGCCGTTATTGAAGCGAAAGACAACAACCACACGGTAGGCGCCGGCATGCAGCAGGCGCTCGAATATGCCGAGATCCTCGACGTACCCTTCGCCTACAGCTCCAACGGTGACGCGTTTCTCGAACATGACCGCACCGGGGCGGGCGCGACAGTCGAGCGAGAGTTCCCGCTCGACAAATTTCCTTCTCCTGAAGAACTTTGGACGCGCTATTGCGCTGCCAAGGGTTTTACCCCTGCTCAGGAAACCGTAAACACGCAGGAATACTACGACGACATTTCTGGAAAGTCGCCCCGCTACTATCAGCTCACCGCAATCAACCGTACCGTAGAAGCCATCACGCGCGGCGTCAACCGCATTCTGCTGGTCATGGCTACCGGAACCGGCAAGACCTACACCGCGTTTCAGATCATCTGGCGCCTTTGGAAGTCGGGCGCGAAGAAACGCATCCTTTTCCTGGTCGATCGCAACATCCTTGCCGACCAGACCAAAACCAATGACTTCAAGCCGTTCGGCAATGCGATGACGAAGATCACCAATCGCACTGCGGACAAAGCCTTCGAGATCTATCTCTCCCTCTATCAGGCTGTCACTGGCACTGAGGAAGAGCAGAACATCTACAAGCAGTTCTCTCCGGATTTTTTCGATCTCGTGGTTATCGACGAGTGCCATCGCGGCAGCGCAGCCGACGATGCGGCATGGCGCAAGATCCTGGAGCATTTCTCATCAGCCACGCAAATCGGCATGACCGCCACACCGAAGGAAACCAAAGACGTTTCCAACATTGATTACTTTGGTGAACCGATTTACACCTACTCACTGAAACAAGGTATTTCCGATGGCTTCCTCGCCCCCTACAAAGTGGTCCGAATCGGCATCGACAAGGACCTTGAGGGTTGGCGCCCAGAAAAAGGCAAGGCCGACAAATACGGTCAGGTCATAGAAGATCGCGAATACAACGCGCTCGACTACGACCGCGATCTCGTGCTGGAAAAGCGCACCGAGCTCGTTGCCGCCAAGATCACTGAATTCCTGAAGGCGACAGACCGCTACGCCAAGACCATTGTCTTTTGTGAGAACGTCGATCACGCGGAGCGCATGCGCCAGGCACTGGTCAATGCCAACCCTGACCTTGCAGCGGCCAACAGCAAGTATGTCATGCGGATCACCGGCGACAACGACGAGGGCAAGGCCCAACTTGACAACTTCATCGATCCTGAATCCACGTATCCGGTCATCGCAACAACGTCGCAACTTATGTCCACCGGCGTGGACGCGCAAACCTGCCACCTGATCGTCCTCGATAAGCACATCAACTCGATGACCGAGTTCAAGCAGATTATTGGTCGTGGCACGCGCATCAATGAGGACTACGACAAGTTCTTCTTCACCATCATGGATTTCCGGAACGCGACCAAGCTGTTTGCGGACCCGGATTTCGATGGCGACCCTGTGCAAATTTATGAGCCCGGTTTGAAGGACTCACCGGTTCCGCCTGACGACGTGCCAGAGGGCGAAAACGCTGCGTTGCCCGGCGATCTGATCTACGATCCCGCGGCCGTCTTGACGTCAGTTGGTGCCGGGCATCCAATACACAAGTATTACGTCGACGACGTCGAAGTCACCATCACAAGCGAGCGCGTTCAGTATCTCGACGGCGACGGTAAACTTATTACCGAATCACTGAGGGACTACACGCGAAAAACCGTGCGCAGCGCTTACGCCTCGCTGAACGCGTTTCTCAATGCATGGAAGGCAGCCGATCGCAAGCAAGCCATCATCGAGGAACTGGCAAGCCAGGGCGTCTTCCTCGATGACCTTGCCGAGCAGGTCGGGCGCGATTACGACGCCTTCGACCTTGTCTGTCACGTCGCCTTCGACCAGAAGCCGCTCACGCGCCGCGAGCGCGCCGAGAAAGTGCGCAAGCGTAATGTCTTCGGTAAGTATGGTGATAAGGCGCGCGCGGTATTAGACGCGTTGCTCGAAAAATATGCTGACGCCGGCCTCAAGAGCGTCGAGTCGCTCGAAATCCTTAAAGTCGACCCGCTAACCAAATTTGGCACGCCGGTCGAAATCGTCAAACTCTTCGGCGACAGGAAACACTATCTCGCCGCGATTCACGAACTCGAGACACAACTTTTTGGAGAAGCAGCCTGACCCATGCCTAACGTCTCTAATATCGTCAAGACCATCCAGGACATTATGCGCAAGGACGCCGGCACCTACGGCGATGCGCAGCGTCTCGAACAACTTGGGTGGATGTTTTTTCTGAAGATTTTCAACGATCGCGAAAAGGAGATGGAGGTCCTTCGCGACAACTATAAGTCCCCGCTCCCTAAACACCTGCGCTGGTCCAATTGGGCGAGTGACGCGGAGGGCATTACCGGCGAAGCGCTGCTCGACTTTGTAAACAACACGCTACTACCCAAGCTCAAGGCGCTGACCGGCGGCGGGGACAAGATTGCCGGCCTGATTCGTATGACGTTTGACGATGCCAATAACTATATGAAAAACGGCACGTTGATGCGTCAGGTCATCAACAAGATCAACGGCATCGACTTCAACGCCACCGATGACCGCCACATGTTCGGCGACATTTACGAAAAGCTACTGAAGGATCTCCAGTCCGCGGGCAATGCCGGCGAGTTCTACACCCCACGCGCCGTCACCCAGTTCATTGTGGAGCAGGTCAACCCCCGCCTCGGCGAGACCATCCTCGACCCCGCCTGCGGCACCGGCGGCTTCCTCGTCTGTGCCATTGAGCACCTGCGCAAACAGGCTAAAACCGAGGCACACGAGCGTACCATCCAGGACTGCTTTGCCGGCATCGAGAAAAAGCACCTGCCGCACGTCCTGTGCATGACCAATCTCCTCCTGCACGGCATCGACGTGCCATCCAACGTCCGGCACGACAACACGCTGGCCCGTCCCCTGCGCGACTGGGGCCCGAAGGAACGCGTGGACGTCATCGTCACCAACCCGCCCTTCGGCGGCATGGAGGAGGACGGCATCGAGTCCAACTACCCCGCCGAGTTCCGCACCCGCGAGACCGCCGACCTC
>Ga0082335_1003448_pt1 | contig 25991 bp, 29 predicted proteins | sample Subgrocontami58m_FD_72375 | JGI IMG/M metagenome (GOLD analysis project Ga0082335, IMG submission 72375) | Subsurface groundwater microbial communities from S. Glens Falls, New York, USA - GMW37 contaminated, 5.8 m (SPADES assembly) (version 2) ...
TATTTTCCGCGGTGCGTTCGCCCAAAACCAATTTGTATTCTTCGCGGGCAAAGCGAATAATATCGTCATTTAATTTGTCGCCAGCGATCCGGAGATTTTTGGAAATCACAATCCCCCCGAGTGAAATCACCGCGATATCCGTGGTGCCGCCGCCGATATCCACAATCATCGAGCCAACCGCTTCCTGCACCGGCATGCGAACGCCAATCGCGGCCGCCATGGGTTCTTCCACTAAATACACTTCTCTGGCGCCGGCGTTTCTGGCCGCGTCTTCCACGGCGCGGCGCTCCACCTCCGTAACACCCGAGGGAATCCCGATCGCCACGCGCGGACGCGGGAAAATATTGAATCCCTCGCCATGCACTTTCTGAATAAAATGGCGAAGCATTTCTTCGGTTACTTCAAAATCTGAAATCACGCCCTGCACCAAAGGGCGAGTCGCCACAATATGAGCCGGGGTGCGCCCCACCATGCGCTTGGCCTCGGTCCCGATCGCCAGAATCTGTCCGGTTTTCTGATTGACCGCGACTACCGAAGGTTCGTTAATCACAATCCCCTTGCCGCGGACATAAACCAGCGTATTGGCCGTCCCCAGGTCAATACCTATATCTTTCGAAAAATACCCTAAAATGCGCCCAATCATATCAGTGCAGAGACATCATACTCTAATATCACTAAAAGAATCTAGCTCCCGCATTCCTTGACTCAACTCGTAGAAGTTATATAAAGATAGAGACTGCAAGAACGGTCTAGCTCTTGGAAATCTGATGAGGCCGTCAAACCAACTAGGAGGCCATTATGATTGTCGGATTGTGCCGTTGGGTCGCTGGGAAACTCGGCTACATCGCTTGGCGTCTGCAAGCCGCCGCCGAGATACGAGAGCGGTGGTGGCAGATTCTTAAAGGCGGAGATCGGAGGATGGTTCGGCTATCCGCGCTCGCTTTCGCAATGGGTATAGCCGGCTTTGTGGCATACAGCCTGGGAATCGCCCTTGGTGGATCGGTATGGGGAGCGCTGGGGTTTTTGATTCCTTTCTATGCCATCTGTCTTTTTTTCAGCGCGTTCTGGCTTACAGCGGTAAGCGGGACAAGTCAAAACCAACGCCTCCGTGCCCTCCACAACTTCTACTACGCCATGGGTGGCTTACCGCCCACAACCGATGCCGGGTGGGAGATTTTCCAGCGGAGATTCGAGCAACGGCTGGGCTACTGGCAAAATGCCGCCAAGGAGGTTTGGGGAAGTATGGCCGCTATAACCCAGCGGCTCGAGAGCCTGCGCGGGGTCGAACCCGACAACCTCCACGACGCAATCGGGCAGGTCGGCGAAGCCGAAGCCGAACTGCGGATCGAGCAGGAAAATCTCGAGCGCATCAAGCGGCGCCTGGAACGGCACATCTCGGCAGCCACCTCGCCGCATCTGTACTTGGGAGCCGGCGTGGGTCTGCGAGTACCCGAGAACATCGAAGGGCTCATCATCAGCCTCACAACAAGCCCTCCGAAGAAGTAAAGCTCGGCGAAGCCCGCCAGCGCGATCAACGGCGTGTCCCCAACGGGGCGCGCCGTTTTCTCATTAATACTCAAAAAGACCCCGTTCACTAACATTAACACTGTCGGCGGCCTGCGATTGTGATACAATAAAATTAATGATGGATTACAATTATGGTCAGATGATGGGCTACGGCGGGGGCTGGATGGGGTTTTTCGGCCTACTCACCTGGCTCGTCTGGCTCGCGGCGGGGGCCCTCCTCGTCGTCTGGCTCTGGCAGCAGGTCACCAAAAAATAAAGCAGAAACGCCGCCTTGAATTAACCCGGAACACCCACGGGAAGTTTTTGTAATGTTATCCTTGTAAAAACATTCTCACATTCTGCAGAATATGAGAATGTTTTTTCTTTAGGTTAGAACGGATCTTCGTAAGAGCAGCATATTCGCCGCCACAATTACAAAGAATGCTTCACTCGCCTATATCTTCAGCTTCGGCTCAACTCGCTTCAGGAGAACCGCATTGGTAGCAACGATAATAGACGAGGCGGACATGAGAAGTGCTGCGATCTCGGGGCGGAGCGACCAGCCAAAGGAGTTATAGAACACGCCCGCGGCAACCGGAATCGCAAGCACATTATAAATCGCCGCCCAAAAGAGATTTTGCTTCATTTTGACAACCGTTGCTTTGCTTAAACGAATCGCCGCGACAATATCATATGGATCGGATTTCATGAGGACGATATTGCCGGTTTCAATGGCGACATCGGTGCCCGCGCCGATTGCAATGCCGATATCGGCTTGAGCTAACGCCGGGGCGTCGTTAATGCCATCTCCGACCATAGCCACGAATTTTCCTTCGCCCTGAAGTTTCTTTACCCAGTTTGCCTTTTCGGCAGGCAAGACCTCGGCGAACACCCGATCCACACCGAGTTGTTTGGCAATTGCCTCGGCGGTTCGCTGGTTGTCTCCGGTGATCATAATTGTCTCGACGCCCATCCGTTTCAACTCGGCGATGGTCTTCTCTGAATTTTCGCGAGCGGTATCCGCGACCGCTATTGCGCCGATAATATCGCTATCAAGAGCAAGAAGCATCGCCGTCTTGCCCTCGCCTTGCAACCGCTCCATTTCTTTGCGCACCTCAATATCAAGATTTATCCTGTGAACTTCCATAAGACGCTCGTTGCCCAGAAGCATAAGACGACCCCCGTCCGCAAGTATGCCCTTCACTCCATGGCCCGCTACGGCTTCAAACTTGGAGACCGAAAAGAGATCAATTCCTTCTTGAGAGGCCTTATCCACGATCGTTCTCGCGAGCGGATGCTCGGATTGTTTTTCTATGGAAGCGGCAATCTGAAGAATCCGCGTTTGGGCTTCCTGATCTTTTTTCTCAAGGAATGAAACGATGTCTGTGACTTCCGGCTTGCCCCTTGTAAGCGTCCCTGTTTTATCGAGAATCATTGCGTTGATCTTCGACGTTTTCTCAAGCGTTGTCGCATCCTTGATCAAAATATTGTGCTTTGCTCCAATGCCTGTGCCGACGGCAACAGCCGTGGGAGTTGCAAGGCCCAGCGCGTCGGGGCACGCAATCACAACGGTTGATACGGCAAAGGTAAGCGCAATTAAAAGTCCGGCTCCGGCTATAAAATACCAACCCATAAACGCGGCAAGTCCCGATCCAATCGCTACCACAACCAGCCACCCGGCCGCCGTGTCGGCAATGCGCTGGCCCGGCGCCTTGGAGTTCTGCGCTGTCTCCACCATTTTTATAATTTGCGCGAGAACCGTGTCGCTACCTACTTTTGTCGCTTTGAATTTAATCGAACCGTTTTGGTTGATTGACCCGCCGACTACGCCAGCACCCAATTTCTTGTGCACCGGCAAGGACTCTCCGGTTACTAATGACTCATCAATATACGTTTCTCCCTCAATCACTTCCCCGTCCACCGGAATTTTATTGCCTGGCCGAATGACTACTATATCGCCCTTTGCCACTTCGGCGCTTGAAATCGTTATTTCCTTCCCATCTCTAACAACATTTGCTTGCGGGGGAACTAAATCAAAAAGCGCGCGCAAAGCATCTGATGTGCCCCGTCGCGATTTCATTTCCATCCAGTGGCCGAAAAGCACAAAGGTGACAAGCAGCGCGGCCGCTTCGTAGAATGTCTCGGCTCCGGGCCGTATGAATGTCAAGAGTACGCTGAAGAGGTATGCTGCCAAAACGCCGGTCGCAACCAAGACCGCCATATTGAGCTTCTTCGCCTTCAGGGAGTAATAGGTTCCCGTGATAAAAATAGAACCGGTCCAGAAAACTATCGGGGTTGTGAGAATAAGAAGAAGCCAGTTGATAGGAATAGGGGTCGGAAGATTGAGTTTGAAAAAATTAACGCCGACCGGCGAATAGAGAAAAATCGGAATGGAGAGCAGAAAGGAAACCCAAAACCGGCGGCGCATATCCGCTTCCATTTGCTTAGCCAACTGCGGACTGGTCATCGCCGCCTCGTGATCTTTATGGCTTAATTGAGAGACATCTCGATCCGCTCCCGCATGCGCTTTTTTCGGAATGAGCGGCATGCCGCAGCCCGGACAGTTTCCCGGTCCGTTTTTAATCACTTCGGGATGCATTGGGCAGGTATAAAGAGTTTCTTCAGAATTGTGATGGTCGTGATTCATGTTTTAAATTAATTTTTTTGTAATGATAATTTTAGAAGTTGCCGGAAAGAAATGATGCCAAGGATGCCGAAGAGCAGAAGTGGGAACCATACTGGTCCGATCAGCGGCCGCGGAATAAGAAAGTACACATCAATAGTGCCAAGCGAAAGGGGCCAGCGCAAAAAGATATAAAGAAAAAGATAGTAAGCAAGATCCCAAAGTGAAAACGCCCAGATAAACGCCCAAAGTTTTTCTTTCGCTCGATCAAAAGCCACAAAGCCAACCGCAGCCAGCATTATAATTGTTGCCACTTCACGCCATATCTCCACCCGCAAAATCTTCCACGGAATAACTTGAAGGTCGGCTGCCGTTCGTATGGAAAACCCCTCCGGATAATATAATTCGCGGAGATACACCACCACCGCGGCCTCAATCAAAGCCATTGCAGTCGCGTATATCGCAAGCACAGCAATAGTTTTTTCTTTTCGCATTTTGCTATTTGTTATCGCATTCATATTTTTAGCATTCATTATCTTATTGGTTTATATCCGCCGGAAACTCCCTTCTTGGATAACACAATCTGCCACAACTGATTTTTTCTGGCTCGAACTGATCCGGCGCAAGATAGAAGATAATATTTCCACATCCGGTAAAATCTTTCATCATAATTTGATTTTATTGTATCCCAGTTATCTTCAAAATTCTTGTGCCAAGTCATCAGGGTCTTATCGTAGTCCGCTCCAAAATTATGCCAATCTTCCATTACGAATAATCCTTCAATCGATTTTCCGATCTGTTTTATCGAAGGAATCATGGAATTTGGAAATATGTACTTTTCAATCCATGGATCTGTTCTGCGCACTGAACGATTGCCGCCGATCGTGTGCAACAAGAATAGCCCATCGTCTTTAAGCGCGTTGTGCGCGACTTTCATAAAAGTGCGATAGTTTTTGTACCCCACATGCTCAAACATCCCCAAAGACACGATATGGTCAAATTTTTCGTTGATATCACGGTAATCCCGAAGTCGGGTCTCCACAGGAAGATCTTTATACAATTCATCGGCCAATTCTTTTTGCTCCTTTGAAACAGTAACCCCAAGCGCACTTACTCCATACTTCTCGGCGGCGTAGCCAATAAAACTCCCCCAGCCGGAACCGATATCAAGTATTTTTTGTCCGCGCTTGAGTCCAATTTTTCTGCAAACAAGATCCAGTTTTGCTTCTTGCGCATCGTCAAGATTTTTGGCGTCTTTCCAATAACCACAAGTATATGTGAGCCGTTTATCGAGCATGGCAGAATACAAATCATTTCCAATGTCGTAATGTTTTTCCCCTATTTCAAAAGCCTTTGATTTTCTTCCCGCGTTAAAAAGAGAATTCCAAATAAATCTAAAAATTACGTTCCAGTTATATTTAAATCGACCATCCAGATTGGCCGCAAGAACTTTATGAAAAAACTGGTCCAATCTTTTGCAATTCCACCAGCCGTCCATATAGGACTCGCCGAGCCCTAATGCTCCTTGTCGCAATACGCGACTATAAAAATTTTCATTGTGCACCTGCGGGTCATATACATTATTTCCATTTATCGTGATACCAGTGTCTTCAAGCAATGATTCAATAATTTTCTTTTCTTGTTCCATATTATGTATTTTTAATTTTACGCCAAGTAAGGTGCTCGTACACACTCGACCAGAGAAACCCAAAACTGAATGCAAACATCAATTCTTCAAGCGGAACGCCGAAAATAAGAATGCCGGAGATAACTTTTAGATTCCAGACATGTTCCACATAGCCGGGGTACATAAAAATCAATGTTAAGAAATAGAAAAAGTAAAGTCCGAGAAACAGAAGAGCGCTTACAATCATTTTCTTTTTCAAGTCCGGCCGGCAGTACCAGGTAAAAAGGCCTCCTAAAATCAAGGCCATTGTGGCTGTATAAATCGGGTTAAGATGCATCGTGAGCGCCAGGATGACAAAAATAATCGGCGCCGAGAAAATCGCCCAGAGATGATATCGATGACGCGGCGCATGTTGGGCCGCGATAGGAACTTTTTCGTGGGCGGTACGAAAAATTCGTTCATAGATTACAACAGTAATGCCACCGATCGCGAAAGAAAAAATCAAACTTTCGATGTCAAAACCGGTCTTCATCGCTAAGTCAAAAAGCGAAGGCGGAGACCAGTATTCCGGTACAAAAAGAGGTTCGGTAAAACCCAAAAGAGAAGTCCATAAACTCACGATAAGCATCTCGCGCTTCTTATTTTTCGAAGCCAATATAAGATAGAGTACGAGCCAAATGCCTACCAATATTAAACTCCAAATAAACCAAGCGTATTGCATAAGCGGTTAATTAAAGTCCGCAGCCGCCTTGGCTTTTGCGATTAGTATCTTGCGGCGCGGGATCAGACAGCCCGCAGCCGCTTTGACCACTACCGCCTGAATCTTGCGTCTGCGGGACAAGACTCGCAATGTTGCGGAATCCGGAAGCGCTGGAGTATCCCTTGCCCAAAATTTCTTTTGGGTCGGCCTCTGCGAGGGTAAGGCCTTTTGATCCGAGATAGCGAGCGATAGTGGCATACTGATCCGGGAACCAATATGAATTCATTATAAGAGCGGTTTTATACATTTCTTCTTCGCTTGCTCCTTGCGATGCGAGAAGTTCTAGGAGCCCCAACATCGCCATACCATGATTGCAATCAGGGAAATAGGTGGAATTATCACAGCACGGGCGGTAGATATTTTTGCTGACACGCTCGACCATTTGTTGCTGCTCATCTGTGAGGGTCATGAGAGGATGCGCGCTGTAATGGTTCATTACATTGCCCTTGGCGATTGTCCAGCCGCCAGTTGAAGCGAATCTGCCGGGGTCGCCATAGCGAGGATCTGCCATAGGGCCGTTTTCCAGAACCCGATTCTTATTGCTTAACCCCGCGGCCCACAAGAGATTCAAAATCACGCCGGCGTTATCTTGACTTACCTTGAGTGCGCCATTCGTGCGGCCGGTAAGCAACTCTTTTTCTTGCACCGTAAGGCCGCCGCGCTGGTTGTAAATTGCCTCGAATTGATTTTGATCTATCACCCCGGCCTCAACCATGCGAAATCCGAGATCGCCCCACTGTATCGGAAGTTCCGTCATTACTCCCGCAACCTCCTGCTTATTAGTTACCGTTGACCGTTTGCCGCTCGATATTTCTTTAAGGCCGGCAGTATAAATCCAAGCTAAACTAAAAATAAGAGCGGCAATAACAATACTTGCGGGAAGCATAAGGTCGCGCGTAGATTCGATGGGAGCCTGTCCAGCATCCTCAATTTGAGGAAACTCGTTATTATTGTTTTGTTCTTCGTTCGTCATGGTTTTCTTTTATTCCGTCAGAAATATATTTGATTGGACTTTTTGAAATTTATCTTTGCATGATTTGCAACAGAGATGATACGTGTTCCCGCCGTATTGAATAATGACGAGCGGCCACAGGCCGTAATCGTTACTCATGTTGAATTAGTGGCAGCATCCGCCATGCTTTTTGTGTTCCTTGTGCTCGCTATCGGCACTCTGGACGCTATCTTGTTTCTGGTGATTATCTTGGGATTCGTCGGAGTGATTGTCGTTATGCGAGCGATGCCCCCGAAGCATCATCCAGAAATGAGCCACTACGAACCCGCCGATAAGAACCGGCCATAAGTATCCTTGCGAAAATAAATTGCCGCCAGCCAACAGCAGAATAATCAGCGGCAGAGCGCAAAGAAGCATCATCCACAGCATTGAGGAATTAGTTTTGTCGTTGTGATTATGCATGACAATTAGAAAAATTATTAAACGACTTTCTGCCCAGCGTACTTTCCCGGATCTCCGTCAAAGTGGCTCTTGCATGACTGCGAGCAGAAATGATACGCCTCGCCACTATGCGCACTCGTGAACTTAACCGTCTTAGCGGGAACTTCCATGCCGCAAACAATATCAAAGACAACATCTTTCCCCGGTTCTAAATGCAGACCAAACCTGTGAAGAAATGATTTTATTCTTTTGTTTATTTCCTTTGGCATAATGGAATGTATTACTTTTGAAACAAGTAGTAGCGTCGACCTGAAATCGCTGCTACCACCGTTCTTACTTTTCTGACTTGACTAAGCTTGTGTTGTGCATCCAGACGAAATACCACGCGAAGACCCAGGCGAAAACAAACATATAGACAGCGCCAAGTATCACGCTACCGGCGCTGATCCACGTAAACCCGGGGAGGGTTTCGAAAATTGCATGATGCAATTCGATGCCGCGCAAAGAGCGGAGCGGCAAAAACCCGCCCAGAAGACAGATAAAATAAACTGCTTCAGCGCCCAGTACGCATTTCCAGCCGTATTTTTTTAGTGAAAGTTGTTCCATGGAATTATTTGCTAATTGGTTAATAATTTATCCGAGATGGTGTTTATTGACTATATCGTATCAACCACCATTTTTAATTTCGCTTCCAATGCTGTGGCAATTTCGACCAAGGATGGATTATCTACCATCCCCATCGCCGCGCATACATCATGGCGCCTGATTGATTTTAATGATCTCTTCGATTAACTGATCATTGCGAATACCCATATTGGGATCATCGAAGACATAGCGGACGATGCCTTCTTTATCGATCACAACATATGAGTGGCCCGGCAGAGACCCCGCATGCATGGAAGAAGACATGGCCAGCACTCCATATATTCTGGAAACAGACTTATCGGCATCGAACACTACGGTCGCCTCGGCGAGTTCCGGCATTTGATCAATGGCTTTCTGCCATTCCCCCGCCGGATCCGCCACCACCGAGAGCGCTACCGTATTTGAATTTTTGATCCGTTCGTCTTTAGCAAGGGCGACAATCTGATTCCAGCAAGCGGGATAACACATAAGCCCTTCGTTAAAGAAAAGAATTACGTTCTTGCCGCGCAGAGATTGGGAAGAATAAACCACGCCGGTTCTATCAGCCAGCGAAAATTCGGGAGCCGGCTCATCAAGTAAATCCTTGAAAGATACCGTACCGGTGCCTGCCGCGGACGAACGCGCGTTGCCGCCGGAGGGTTCTCTAACTTGCTTTCCGCCGCTACGGTAAAAAAATATCGCAATCAACGCAATGACCCCCACAACGGCAATGATGATGGAAAGGGTACTTTTATTCATCCCGTTATAAATTTGTGTTGTCATAATTTATATAATTTACGCGTTACTCAATGGGGCCAACTAGAAAAACTGGAAGTTTCTAACGAGCTCATGGATTTTCTTCCTCACGATTTTCTTTTTTAAATTGGCGCACGGCTGACCATGCCACGCCACCGACTAATAAAACTAGCAATAAAATCCACAGAAATTCCGGAACAGCCCGCATCACGCCATCTACTGATTGCAATATCTTGGTGAGATAAATATTGATTGTAATTTGATACCCGGAATGCAGAAAAAGACGATTCGTAAATGCGAGATACAGGATCGCGAGGCCCATCACGAAGAATGTCAGCCCTGAAATCGCCTCCGACATCGTAATGTTGACGCGCCGCCTCGCCAGAGAGTATTCAATCGGCTTATTGAATATCTGCTGGAACCGCGAAGTGAAGTCAATATTGTCAAGAAAGAGAGAAATGAGAAAGAGCGGCGCCACCATTCCAAATACATAGCTCACTGTATAGATGCCCCCCAAGAATACCGAACCGGGGAGCGCCGAAAGCGCTAGGACGCCGGCAAGCACCGGCGCGCAACAAGTGGTTGCAATCGCGGAAAAGACGCCGAGGGTAAACACAGAAAAAGCATTATGCTTTTTGATTGACGGGTGAATACTCCACGGCAGCGAAAAGCGCCTGCCTGTAAGCAACATGATACCGAGAGCCGTTACAAAGAAACCGCCCATGCTGAAAACGAGATTGTGATAGCGGCTAAAGAGCTGGCCGAGCGCTGCCGCCCCAAGACCCATCGGGAGAAAAACCGCCAGAATTCCCAGAAAGAAAATAAAAGTCATCAGAAATACCTTGCGCCGTTCGCGAAAAATAGAGGCGAAGTAAGAGGGCAAAAGAACCGTAATGCAACAGGGCGCGAAGAGCGCGGCTACTCCAGCGATGAATGCGGCAATAATCGAGGCACTGACAAATAATTCCATAAAGATTAGATGCCTTTTTGCGCTTTTATTGAAGTATCCATAAAAATGTTCTCGCCTTTACTCCGCCGATATCGCGCATAATAATGCTGAACGACTTTGGAAATGGCGCCGGCGCTTTAAATACGAGCACTCCTTCTCGGTGATGGCCGCCGGGCGGACTGCCTTCCCATGAGAGAGACCTAAAAATATTTCCATTGTCATCTACCAGCTCGGCTGCCTCTTCAAGATTATCCTTCAATTCGTCGGAGTGTGTATCCAATACGACACGGAAACTCCAGTCGGAACTAGTCCCGGAAACATCCAGCGGCTGAACTTCGATTTCTACGGGACCTTCGTTATTGGTTTGCGGCGGAAGCGCATTTGAATTTGCGGCGCCGCGAGCGACAAAATTATTCGATACCTGGGCCTCGGGCAACGAGGCTGTTTTGGGACCTTGCCGCCCATACCAATAGAAAAAAGCACCAACAGCGATAATCCCGATGATAGCAATCAGAACGGTTTTATTCATGGTTGAGACAATCTTGCTTTAAAAATCCGCTGTGAGATAAATGCGACGCCAAAGACGTTAAACGCGATACCCGCCCAGAAAAATTCGATTTGATACTGCGCCGCGATAGTCGCGATGCCAGCCGCCCCCAATATCGGCAGAATATTCACCAAATAATGGGCGCAGCAGGAAATCATGGCCGCGGTTGAGGTGGTACCGGTAACAGCCACCATCTTCCCCGAAGGATCGCTGTGACGAAGCACTCGCTTGAGATATGCGTAAAGACCAATTTGGATACCGAAGCCAATGGCGAGTGTAATAATAAAGTACCAATATTGGCTGAATTGGCTCTCGGCAAAACTCCAACCCGAAACCAGCGACACGACCGCAAAATAGACACCCAGAAGAGTCAGTATCGCAATCAAGCCGGCGACACAAGACCGAATAATCGCATTTTGCGGCATAACTATTTATTCGACAGCGAAAAAATGCGAATCAGTTCTTTAATCGCCTTTGCATCCTCACCCCTTTTCTGCAGTTGATGCTTGACATGAGTCTTTAAATGATTTTCCAGAAGCAGCCGATTAAGACTTTTAAGCGATTCCTGGATGGAAAGCGACTGCAAAAGCAAATTGACACAGTATTCCTCCGCTTCAACGGCTTTGGTAAGCCCCTTCATCTGCCCCTCCAGAATGCGCGAGCGATGAACCGCCCGTTTCTTTAATTGCTGATCAACCATAGGATGTAACGCTGTATGTATATCCATTCGACTTACTACATATACCTTATACCCCCATGGCCTATTAGTCAAGCTGGCGACAATCCTAATTGGGTTATTAAAATCTTCCACTGAACAATTCTATGGAATTGTTCAGTGGAAATTATATCAAGAAATCCAGGGCAAACAATTAATCCTCTTATTGCTAGCTCCAACTCGGACAGATATAAATCGCGGTTTTCCCAGAAGCTTCCATGAAAATCTAATGGGATGGATTTCTCCATCCCGTCTTCATTATAAACTAAGCATCAATCTTGTCGGGTAAGGTACGCCTTTCTAAGATGCTCCGGAAACCGTTCAATAGCGTACCGAAGCATCGTCCGCGGCATCATTTTATGGTGCTTCTTTAGAAATTGCTCCTCGGTAGTCTGCGATTGCTTCCCCACCTCCCGCAACATCCAGCCAACCGCTTTATGAATTAAATCGTGCGGATCGTTTAAGAGAACCTTGGAAATTGCCAAGGCGTCTTTAAATTCACCGGCTTTGATAAAGGCGTATGTTGCCAGAACAGCAATCCGCCGTTCCCAGATATGTTTTGACCTAGCGAGTTTATAAAGTATGTTTCTCGACCTATGCATAAGGTAAGCGCCGACAATTTTCGGAGCCGTAAGATCGACTAGATCCCAATTATTGATGTATTTTGTATTCTTCAGATAAAGATCAAAGATGTTCTTTCGGCCCCGATCGCCGACCTTCTCAAATTTATGAACCAGTATTAAAAGCGCCAAAAGCCGCTCCTCGTGAATTTCCGACCGGATCAATTTAGGGATATACGCCAACGAAAGATCGCGATATTTTATCGCGATCTTTCGCGTCTCGGGAACAGTAATCCCAAGAAATACGTCGCCCTCGCCATACTCCCCCTCCCCAGTCTTAAAAAAACCGGCAAGAATCTTCGCTTTCCCGGAACTCGCACGCGCCCGCAATTCTTTTCTTAGTTTATCCACCGAATAGACCATGGCTTTAGTTCCTATTAACCTTTCTCGGCCTAGCTATTTTTTTTTAAGCGCAAGCACAAGCCGAGGTTCGCCATCGCCATAATAGTTTTCTTTTCGGGATTCAACGACAAAACCGAAAGATTGATAAAGCTTAAGCGCGGCAATGTTTTTCGGATGAGTCACCAGATCGATTCTTTTTATGTCTTGCAACTCTTCCAGTATCTGCGACAGAGCCTCTCGGGCGATGCCCTGATTCTGAAAACGCGCATCAATAGCCAGACCGCTGATATACACATGGTCATCGCTCTTTTTCTCATACGAGACGTTACCCACCGTGATGCCGTCCTTTTTGATGAGATAGACGATGTTTTTTTGAATCTCTTCGATCCACTCATTTTCCTCCAGCATCGGGGAGTAAATATTTGTGCCAGCCACACTTTTTTCGATGGACAGCAAGGCGGGTATATCTTGGATAGTGGCTCGTTGAAGACTTATCGGCATAATTTAGATTTTCATTAACCCGTCTCGGTCGGGACTAGAGCTAGATCACTTTCCTAAATCAAGAATATCATCAATGCGGATTTGTTTTACAAATTCTGGAACATGGCTGATCAAAATCATTGCGCCCTCATATTTATTGAGCGCCGCCGCAATCACGGGTATATGCCTAAAATTCATATGGTTGGTCGGTTCATCAAGAATCAAGAATCCCGGTTTTTGCAAAACTAGGCGCGCAAACGAAGTCAGACCTTTTTGCCCTTCCGACAATTTACTGATTTTGGTGTTAATAATATCGCCGGTTATCAAAAAAGAAGCCGCGACAGATCGGAGACGCTGTTCATCCGGCTCCTGCATAACCGAAACAAGCGCGTCGTACGCGGTATCTTCAAAATTGAGCGTGGAAAAATCCTGGCTATAGTACCCAACGGTTACGCCCGCGCTGATGACCGCTCCCTTTGAAGTTTTCTCGACGAGAGATCGAAGAAGTGTGCTCTTCCCGATACCATTCGGCCCGGTGAGCAGTAGGTGCTGTTTCTTTCTAAGAGAAATGGCAACTTTCTTAGTTACGGGCTTATGGTGCCGAATCACCAAAACTGATGAAATATTCACAATTTCTCCTACAAGATCTTGCTGCGCCGGAATAATAAATGGACGAATTATTTTATCTTCCTTTCGTACCGCAACTTTTTCCTCTTCGTACTTTTCGACTTTTTCGCGCATTTTTTTAGCCACAAGTCGCATCTGGCCCCCCTTCATGGCAAAATAGTTTGCTTTTTCCTTGTTTTCCTGAATCTCTTTGGCTAATTGAGCGTTTTTCCGATTTTCTTTTTCGATGCGAATTGTAATGTCTTTAACAACATCAGAATAATTCCCAACGTACTGCTCAACTATATGCGTATGATTATCGAGATATAAAACGCCTTCCGTAAAAGCATTCAAGAATTCTGCATCATGAGAAATCACAACACAGGTCTTTTGATAATCAACCAAAAACTGTCTAAGGTGCGCGACGCCTTCCGCGTCAAGATTATTTGTCGGCTCATCAAGTAGCAGTAAATCAGGATCCTGGATAAGGGCTGACGCTAGAAGTAAACGCGCCTGCTGGCCGCCGGAAAATGACTTAATGACTCTATCGTGTTCCGCTTTCAGATTAACCACCTCCAGCACAGTATCGATTCGCGGATCGATATCATAGATTTTGCCTCGGCCCTCCGACTTGTCTGCCGACTTGTCCGCCGAAAGTTTACTGAAGGAGGAAGCTTTCTTGATCTTCGAAGCCTTGCATTGCTCATCCGAAGCTTTACGCGAAGGAGAGGCGAAGGAGGTTTCTGTAAAACGCGCCTCAAAAAACTCGCGTACTGTCAAAGGCATTTCTTCCCGCAGAATCATCTGACGCGAGATCGCCATCGAAAGGCCGTGGTTAAGATGGATCTTCCCCGATTCGGGCTTAATAGATCCAGCAATAAGCCCAAATATAGTGCTTTTCCCCGCTCCGTTTTGCCCCATCAACGTAATCTTCGCCCCCCGGCGCAACGAAAAATTAACCTCACCAAGAATGGGATTGTTGTATCCATATCCAAACGATACTTCCTCAAATCTGACTATGATATCTCCACGCGGCATATATATTCCCGCCCAAGCAAACAAAAAGCAGGCCGTATTAGATACTACCCCTTACTCCATCATATTTAAAGCCCCGCAGCGTTCGATGCGGCGTGGCTTTCTAGCGCACGGGTAAATGTTTCCATTTATTTGGATTGCTGTCTGGCCCGCCTGCGCAAGCGGGTCTGCCCCGCGGTGCACCCACCAACGGCTCGATTGGGAATCACCGTTGAGCCATTAAGTTCTACTGGACAATTCTATGGAATTGTCCAGTAGAGAAGAGGTTACGCTGCGAAAGCTTGCCGAAGGATTGTTCGGGAACGGCAAGGGGGAAGAATGGAGATGAAATAACATTAGCAAAAAATACTCAATCCCCAAATACTCAATCCCCTGTTAACAACATAGACTCAATCATTACTATGACTCAATCATTACTATTCGCTTATTCGCACGAATTAGAGATGTGTTACGAGGATAGTTGTGGAGATAGTCGCAGAGAGAGAATTATAATTTGTGACAGTAGAACTTATCTATTCGCTTATTCGCGCGAATTAGACCAGAGAATATAACTGATTTTTATCGTAATCTATACGGTCAATATAGGATTTTAATAACCGGCCCCCGCTCTATTGGTAGGCAGGGACGACGTTTGAACTATTTTAACAAAAGAAAACGACGCGACCTTTCGGCCGCGCCGCTGGAATTCGGCGCTACTGCGGCGTCATGCAGCGGCAGATGCGCCGGTCTTGGCCTCTTCAACCTTCTCGAAGAACTCGGCAGGGTAGCGATAGCGATACGGCTCATCGTCCATGGGATCACGGAGACAGAGCGACCACTTGCCAGAGCCCTCATAGAAGGTCCTAGTCACTTCATACGTCTTGCCCGGCTCCGCTTGGCCACGCGCGTAGTATTCGCCGGATGTATTCACGGAACGCACGATGCCGCGTGAGTCAAGCTTGACGTGATTACCCCGAGTGAACGGACGCTTCTGGCCCTCTAGCCGCGAGAGCAACACACCCCGAAAGTAGAAAGCTTCGGCTCGGTCGTGCCCCGCCATGATGTCGATGGCTAGACCAGAACTCGATACGCCCGCCCTAGCGACGGCTCTGTAAAATGCATCCACCAGCTCTGTGTGAGTGTAGTCGTATGCCAGCTTTGCCATTGGCTCCTCCAAGTTGGAAGTTGGAAAGATCTCTACGGTTCTCGCACGTTTCAGACTATAGACAAGAGCCTAACATAAACTTTCTAAAAATCAAGTAATCGTAATGGTTCAATAGCTTGTCTCCTGTATGCGCGGACGGGCCCGCTCCGCGGTTTACCCACCAACGGCTCAATTGGGGATTACCGTTGAGCCATTAAGTCCTATTGAACAATTCCATAGAATTGTTCAGTGGAAGTGATGTGTAAATCCAAGTATGTATAGGAATATTATTGAAAAATTACTGTTACCCAAGCGAGACCACTGGACAATTCCATAGAATTGTCCAGTGGGGAATTATTTAAACTTTTCTAAAATCAAGGCACTTACTCTCTTGAAATCTTTCGGCGGGTTTTTGTTGAACGAGTAAAACACGTGCCCCGCGGCTCCTGCTGCTTCCAAAACGTCTAAATTTTTCAACAATGCCAAATGATTCGAAGTGGCCTTTAAGGAAATCATAAGATCTTCCGCGATGTCGGTAACGCTCATTTTTCGGCCATCGGCCAGCATTTTGATTATCTTAAGCCGATTGATATTCGCCAAGGCCCTAAAAACTACGGTCCATCTTTTCATATATTTATTTCATATATTTTAACTTGATAATTCCAATTCCAGCTTGCTGATCGGGAGATCCTTTTTATTATAGGACAATTCTATGGAATTGTTCAATGGAATAATAGAGACAGATATACGAATTGACTTTAGATCAGGGGGGTTCACTGATACGGCAAGAATTGACTGCCTCGAGTTACTATAAAAAGTTTCTTATCCCGAATGAGACCACTGGACAATTCTATGGAATTGTTCAATGGGTAACAGACAAGAGACATGGTCACTTGTGAACTACAGCTCTCTAAAAAATTCTTACCGAATTCTAACATTCTAACTTGTCCGAATTCTAACATCCTAACTTGTCCTAAACATGCTCGCAGGGAGCATTGTAGAATCGCCAAGGGGCTGGCCCGTATGGCTTACCTGCCCTCTTTCGGCTGGCGGGCAGGTAACGTTGGACTTTACTTACCAGCTAAAGAAGATTTTCCTGACAATTACTTTTTACCATTTCGATGCTCCCGAGACAGAGTCAACTTGAGGCGAACTGAAGTTTTGGCCATTTTTCAAACCACTGTTTCTTTTTTGCTCTTTCCTTAACCCTCGCCAAGCCATCTAAAAATCTTGGGCTGGGCCGCACTATCAGATTCACCAAGTCATCTATTCCGTGCGGGGCTATAAGTTTAAGTTCTCCACTCTCAATCTTAACTCCAATTCCTGTCGCTGTTTCCGGCCATTGAGAAATGGCATTTTCGGACGATGTATATGGCGGGAGGTTATTCCATTTATGGGCATAAACTTGATTTACTATCTCCCAATCTATACCAGTATCATTTTTTAATTTCTGCGATAATTTTTGATCAGCCTCTTCATCATTCCCATCAGGATCAAAATAGACGAGATCGATATCAGCTGTATCGACTTTGGGTTTTGAATATCCGTGTAAATGATCCCAGACTTTATTCCTAACAAATCCGGCGCCAATAACCCAATCGGGCAAATTCAGAATTTCCGCAGTGCGAAGAACGCCTATCATCCATTTATCATTCTTTATTAAATTGAGAATGTCTCGTTCGTTCATCTTTATGCAAAATACATTATGTGCCTCGGACTCCCCATCTAGACTAGCTAGACGAAGCTGGCGAACCCATCTCGGGCTGAATCGGATCACGGAATAATGATGTGGGATTCTATATCTAGGCGCAGAGGATACTGGCAAGCAACCCGGCTAGTTATACAGATTAGCAGGTTATCCGAAAACGGGAGGAGGTGATTAATTATGGCCAGCAAAGCCGAGATCCAGCAGGCTCGGGAGAAGGCGCGCGACGACAGCAGGAAGCCCGTCCCCGGTATCATCAAGGAGATCTGCGTGGGCGGGCGGTACCAGCCACCGTCCGACCCGGAGGCGAAGGTCGCGCCTACGAAGCGGAGTGGAGGCGCCAGACCAGCTAGAAGGCTAGCCCCTGCAAGCCCCCGCCCGCAGTCAGCGCCGAGGGGTTCCCTCTCGGCGCTGATAATCTTAATTTCGTCGGAAGCGCGATATTTTACTTCAACGCCGCATTGGGTGAGCGAGTTCTCCACCACTTCCACGCGATTAGGAAAATCGAGATGACTAAAAAGAGTCCGGCCATCCACCATGTGGTGAGTTCTTTGTCGGGGTTTAGAAAGCTCGGCTGGGACGGCGAGAGAATAATCAGTATCGCCGCGATGGGTAGAAAAATCTTCGCAAATTTCGACCAGGAACGGAAGATTTCTTCGCGGGTGAAGAGGAGGATAATGGCTATTAGGAGAAGGGCAGGTGAAAAAAGAAGCAAAGGCACACCAAGCGTGTCTCCGATTTTTGTATCACAGCTATAGTCTTCCGCCGAACATAGTCCAATACTTATCGGGTCAGCAAAGAGAAATCCTATTACGAAAAGTAGGACAGAAACAACCAATATTATTAGTAGTATCTTTTTATAATTCACCTTGTTATTCTATCACACTTACCTTAACCTGCTCAATTATTTCAACCAGTTTATTAGCTTCATCCCGGGCCAGGATCCCTTTTTTCTCTAACTTCCTGATTTTGCGGATTAGATCATCAAAAGCTTTTTCAAGCCTAACTTTCTTTTTGTGTTCATTCTTGTATTCCTTTTCAAGCGCTTTTTCAAGTTTGTCCACCGCTTTAATAAGCGCCGCCCTCTTTTTATCCGGAAGATTCAGGGTTTTGATGATTCCGCGAAGAATCGGGAGGAACTCCTGCGGCGATACGCCCTCTCCCGGCGCAATCGAGACATCGGTTATTCCGTCGCCATCTACGTCCATTAAGAGCGGGGTTGGGGTCGAAAGAGTCTTGATATCCATAGTCAAGGTGGAACTTGCCGCAACCGGAACATCGGACCATGTTGTGGTCGCGAGAACCTGGTCTCCCAGCACTTCGTCAATCTCGAAAGTGAACGTCCCGAGGGCTTCGCCTGCGAGGCGCACGGTTGTGGTCGCAAAAGTATCTGCGCCGGCGTATTTGGTTTCGCCGAATTCGGTGTAGTAACTGTTGGGGATTTGCTCTTCGTATAAACGGAGATCCGAAGCTGGATCGGGGTTAGCGACGGTGCCGGTATGATTGCCATCCGCGTCGTAAAAAAGATGGAGCGCTACGGGAGAATGGAGACGGAAGCGGAGACGCTTGGTCTCGTCCGCGACAGGAGGCTTTGTATTTGAAATGTGCGCGGGGAGATCTCTATTTCCCTGAATAATATTGCCGATAAATTCCTGGATTTCTTCAGTTTCAAGAATACTTCCGTGGTCGCGGTTTCTTCGGAGTCGTCTTAATTCCCTGTTATGTGCGGGTAGATTCACATAATACTTCTCCGCCCCATCAGTCGCGATGGCGCTCGGCACAACCACCGTTCCATCGCCGTCTTGCGTTATAAGGAGACTTCTGTCTAAATGGTTCAATGTATCCGAACAAAAAGGAATATCGCAGTCGTCGTATCGTATGCCGCGAATTGTATCTAACCCCCAGCCGGCGATCTGGATGACCTCGGTTCCGAGCGGCGGAGCCCACGAGTCAAGAATCATTTGGGTACTCGTTGCGCGGGCAAGTAACCCGGGCTTTAGCACATTGGGTGTGTCCGTATCTTCAGCTTCCGGCTCGCCCCAGGCTCCCCCGTGTCCGGTGATAAAATCATGAAGCCGTCCTGCGGACGCGATGTGAGTACCCGCAAGATTGCTCAATTCGGGGACATTGATCACGTCCGGATCGAACTCTATCACGGGATCTGCCACTTCCGTAAAATATTTGTCGGAAGGAAGAAGAGTGTAGGCGGACGGCATGTTTTCGGCGAGACCGCGCGCCGTCGATTTATCCAGAAGAAACCCCTTGGCGAGCGTTTGCTCATCGCCGTGCAAAAGCCCGGCAATCGCCTTCGGCGTGCCAAGCTGGGGAGCGGCGACCAAAACAAGCTTGTCTATTTTTTGCAAAAGCGGGTCGCTTTCATTTTTGAGTTTTTCAAAAAGCATTTTTGCTACGAGCCCTCCGTTTGAGTGCGCGATAATCGTTACTTTTCCGGTGCGGGAAGTTTCGGCAAGCCGGCGGATTTCGTCAATCATTTTATAAGTTTCCCCGTCCGCGAGTTTCAAAAGCTCATTTGGCACATCCCCCGCCGCCATGCGCCAATCGTATGGCAGCGCTTCCCACGCGGCAATTGTTTTCCCATTGCCGGAAATGCCATCCATGAATTCAGCAAATTTCTTATAGACGTTGAACCCGAACGCCTCGTCTACTATATCTCTCGTATAAATGTCCGGATCAATCGAGTCTCCGTTCTCGTCAAGATACAATTTCTCAACATCGGCGCTGACATTGGGCTCCCAAAGTTTATTCTCAAATATCTGTTTTTTGTAAAGCCGGCTTGCTTGAATCCCCGGCAGAAACGCGACGTTTGAACAGCATACGGGAGTAGTCTCATCCGCGATCGGAAACGGCGTGGAGTTGAGAAAGTTGCCGGTGTAGGGATCAATCAGCTCCGTGAATGAAACGTACTTATAAACGGTCGGGCCGGGGAGCAGTGTTGGGATATCAACGGAGCAGGCGGGACACTCTTCGATAGTATTGGTGTCATCGTTCCAGATATCGTAATGCGTGGGGCTGGAAAAACGGACGCTGTAGTAGCGCATATGGGGCGTTATTTGCGTCGTCAACTGGTCAAGGGCGTTCGTTGCCCCAATGATCTCGCAATTTTCGTCGTGGAAACGGAGCGCTGAATACCACTGCCGTCCGTCGTTATACGGAGTCCTTAAGCGGAAATGATAATTGAGCAGGCCGTTTACGTACTCGGCGTGCTCATATTGATCAAATAAATATCCGCTCGAGTCGAAAAATGCGGAAGCGCAGGCTGCGGGCTTCTCAAGTGTTCCCTCCTTAATTGGCGGACCCGGCGCATTTTCGAGAATACGGAGAGCGCTTGAATTCAGCGAACTTTCTCCAAAATCTATATTGCCGTGGAAACTAAAATCGTAGTAGCTCGGGAATGCGGGAATATCCCGAATGCAGCCCGAACAAATTTCCCGCGCGTTAGCCTCATCGTTCCATATCTCGAAACGAGTCGGCGAAACGAAACGGACGCTGAAATACCGGATTCCCGGAGTGAGTGAAACCGTCCTTTGCGTTGAGAGTTGCCTGTAGTGCTCAAAGCCGGGACGGCACTCATCAGATAGAAATCCAAAACTGCTCGTCCATGCTCGGCCATCGTTAAACGGCTCTTTCAGACGAAAGTGGATGACCAGGAATCCATTAACGTACTCGAACGTCTCATAGTCGTCAAAGAAGTAAGGCGTGCGGCCAGCGGTGGAGAAAGAGAAACTAGCGCCACAATGGCTTGCGCGGGCAAAAGACGGCGAGGCAATGAAAGAAAAAGCGAGTAACGCGAGAAAAATCCAGAACCTAACAGAAATCCTCATGAAACGAGAGCCGCTTCAAGACCGACAATCTCCGTTTTTTCTTCATGGCGCCGTTTGAGTTCAACACCGTCTTTTTCCAGCGTTTTCTCCGAAATCACCACGCGGACCGGAAGCCCGATCAAGTCGGCGTCGGCGAATTTCTCGCCGATAGAAACATCCGCGCGATCATCTATCAGCGCATCACCCTGCCAGGCCGCTTGGTTGTATAGTTTTAACGCGGTATCCAAAATCTGCTGCATCTTGGCCTCGTCTTTTGAAGCAACGGGGATAATGTGATACTTAAATGGAGCAACAGACTCCGGCCAGATAATCCCCTTATCGTCATGCGAAACCTCAACAACCGTCCCCATAATACGCGAGCTGCCGATGCCGTAGCACCCCATGATAACCTCGCCCTCCTTACCATGTTCATCCGTATAGGTAAGACCGAACGGTTTTGAGTATTTGATTCCTAATTTGAAAATATTCCGGACCTCTGCCGTCTTCTCCACTCTCCAATGTTTGCCGTCATGCTCAATCGTCGTCCCCGGTTCCACGTCCCGCGCCATCTCCGGCACGATCTCGCGGTTCAGCGCCTCACCGTCATCCGCCACGAAAATAATATCCTCGCCCGCCTCGGTCACGACCTGAAACTCGTCAGAGAATTTAGAGAATGTCCCGCCCGAAGCTTTCACGCGAATAGCCTTCAACCCGCAGCGCTGAAAAACTTTTTCGTAAGCGCCAGCCATCTTTTCGTAATACTCGTCGAGCGACTTTTCATTGGCGTGGAAGCTGTAAAGATCTTTCATGCGAAACTCGCGGCCTCTCAAAAGGCCGGATTTGGCGCGCGGCTCGTCGCGGAACTTGGTTTGGATTTGATAAATCCCAAAGGGGAGATCTTTATATGAAAGCGAAGCGCGTTGTACCAAAGGAACAACGGATTCCTCGTGCGTCGGCGCCAAGGCGAACTCCTGATTAAAATGCGAAATAACTTTGAATAGCGCGTCAAACCCATGAAATCTTCCGGTCTTTTCCCAGTTCTCTTTAGGATGCAAAGCCGGCATTAAAATCTCCTGTCCGCCGGCCGCATCCATCTCCTCACGAATAATCTGCTCGATTTTTTGCAGTACCCTGACCCCTAATGGCAAGAACTGATACGCCCCCGCCATCAATTTATGGATGAAACCGGCACGCGTAAGAAGCACGGCGTTTTTTGCCACCTCGTCTTTTGGCGCTTCGCGGAGCGTCTTTCCGAAGAGTTCGGATTGCTTCATAGGTTACAGTCTATCGAAATTCTTGCTTGCCGGCAAAAAGAAAACGGGTTTGGGTACGATCTCACCCAAACCCGTCGGGTACCGCTAGCCGGCGTCTACTCCGCCAGTTGGCGGCTCCGGCAAAACCAGGATCGAAAGAACCCAATCGAGCCACTCGGGGAATTCCATGAACTCCCCTTCGCGGCAAAGCGATCGGAAGACATACCCGTTGAATGGGTCCCCCGTCACCTCCCATCCGTCACCAATCACGATCTTACCGCCCCTACTCTGCCGCGCATGGTGTATACGATAGACCCGAGTCGGATAGCGTGCCTGCGTCACCTCTTCCACGATGAACACATCCGCGTTGAACAGATCGTCCCAGATCTTCCAACCCCACGCGGGATAATGATCTCGGGTTTCGATCTTATTCTTCGGAACAAGCTGCGGCCGGATGAGCTTCATGAGCGTTTTACCCTCGCCCTTTGAAACAATGCCGAGCGGCCGCCGATCGAAGCTCATAGAATCACCTCCTCCCTGAAAGTTTTTGAGGTCTAGATCTTGCCTACGCGCCGCACATGCTCCACCAACGTCGCGGTATATCCCGCCTCGTTATCGTACCAACTAAAGACCTTCACTAAATCATTATCTATCACACGCGTAAGTGACAAGTCAACAATCGCCCCATACGGCTGGCCGATGATGTCAGTGGAAACCAATTGGTCTTCGGTTACGGCAAACGTTTTCGCCCAGCGCGGATCTTTCGCGGCTTTTCTAAAAATATCGTTCACTTCTTCTGCCGTTGTCGGGCGCTCCATGAGTACCGTGATATCGGTGAGTGAACCAGTTACTACCGGAACGCGCATGGCAATCGCGTCGAACTTACCTTCGAGGTCTGGAATAGATTGGACTACGGCTTCGGCCGCTCCGGTGATTGAAGGCACGATGTTTACCGCCGCGGCGCGGCCACGGCGCAAATCTTTTGAATCCGGCCCATCAACTAATTTTTGCGTTGCAGTATAGCCATGCACCGTGGACATGCCGGCTTTCTTAATCCCTAAAGTTTCTTTTAGAATCTGCATCACCGGCGCGGTTGCGTTCGTAGTGCATGAGGCGTTGCAAGTAATTGGCCCGACACCTTCTTTAAAAAGATCATCGTTAACTCCCACAAGCGCTGTTGTAACGTCGCCGGTGGCGGGGGCGGTAATCACCACGCGCTTAGCGCCAGCATCAAGATGCGCTCTGGCTTTGGCGCCATCCGTGAAAAAGCCGGATGATTCAACGACCACGTCAATTTTTAAATCAGCCCATGGAAGTTTCGCCGGTTCTTTTTCCGCGAGCACTTTTATTTCCTTACCGTCGACAATAAGCGCGCCCCCTGACGCTTGCACGTCTTTTTGATAGCGGCCATAAACGCTGTCGTATTTCAAAAGATACGCGAGCGTCTTGGTGTCAGTTAAATCATTAACCGCGACGATATTAAAATCCGGATCGCCGAAAGCGGCTCGAAAAAAACTCCTGCCTATCCGCCCAAACCCGTTGATTGCAATATTTACCATAGTGTGATATTAGTATAATTCTAAGCTAAGAGTGCTTCTCCATCAAATCCAGCCGACAAGGAGGCGCTTATGCTGCGAGATTTGGTTCTTGCCATACTGGAAAAGAGGCCTGGGAATCAGTTCACTTCCCTCCCCTCCATCCAACGCGAGTTGAACCGCACCCATTCATGGATGCAACCCTCGTTCGAGGAGATCAACGAAGCTATCAGCGAGATTGGAAAATCCCGCGGCATCGCGCTTGAACCCTTCATGCTCGAGGGCGAGGAGTACATCGGCGGCGTAGCGCTGGAGGAGAAGATCTCCGGGATGCCGCTAGGCAGTCTCATGCTCTACGGCGTCAAGATCCCCGGAGCAGTACCAATACCGAAGCCGTAGCTTCCATCTCGCCTGATTTCGGAACGACCAAACCCGTTCATCAATTGGAGACAGGCGGTAAGCCGCATGGCAGACAGCATCCGCCATGTCTTCAAGCGATAACCTCCGGCATCCGCCGGAGGCAAGAGGAAGGAGCCCCCGCGGGGCTCCTCTATTTTTTTTAAACGGACACCTCTTCAGCTGGACTCCGCCGATGCATGCCCAAAATATAGTTATACGCCGAAAGCGCGGCTTTGACGGCGTCCCCGACCGAGATGTTGTTTTGTTTGTAAATTTCGTCGGTTACGTCGCCGGCGGCAAAAATTCCCGGCTTAGACGTGGCGCCGGTTTTATGGTCAATAATCACCTCATTAAACTGGTTCATTGCAACGAGTCCTTTTACAATTTCCGAATTCGGCACCGCGCCGATTTCAACAAAAATGCCGTCCACCGCTAAATCTTTAAATTGGTTGGTATTTTTATCTTTATAGCGGAGCCCCGTGACAAACTGGTCGCCAAGAACTTCTTCAACTAAAGCATTATAAATGATTTCAACTTTGGTGTTCCCCTGGACTTCATCCTGCGTGATTTGGTCGCCCTTTAAGGCGTCGCCGCGAACCAGCAGATAAATTTTTTCGGCGTAGGAAAAAAGATCCACGACGGCTTCCAGCCCCGCATTCCCGCCGCCGACGACGGCCACGGTCTTCCCGCCGAAAAGCGGCGCGTCGCAAGTGGAGCAAAATACCACGCCCTTGCCCTCAAACTTGGCTTCGCCTGGAACCCCGAGCCTGCGACGGCGGCTGCCAGATGCCAACACTACTGTTTTAGTCTCAATCGCTTTTCCTTTATCGGTTTCCACTTTGAAACCGCCGGGAATTTCCGACACGTTGGTTACGAGTTCTCCCGAAATAATTTCGATGCCTTTTTGAGCCCGAAGATGCCGCTCCAGTTTTTGCGCCAAGTCAAACCCGGAGAGCGACTCCTCGCCGATCCAATTTTCGATTGATGAAGAAACTGCAGATTGGCCGCCGAATTCTTTCGCGACCAAAGCGGTTTTTAATTTTTTCCGCGCCACATAGACCGCCGCGCCAATCGCCGCCGGCCCGCCGCCTATGATTATCACATCAAACATATTTGGAATGGCGAGGCTCGCCGATGGGCGGCCCGCCGCCGATAATTACTACGTCATATATACATTTATACATTCACTATAACCCAAAAATTAAAAATTCAATGTTGGCATTTTTATTGTACCGCTTTTGGGTCTATCCCTCCTGCGCTGTCTGGCACGAACTCCGGCCCGCGATTCTTGAATGCCTTATAAAATTCGATGATTTGCCGTTTGTCGTTTTCCGATAATAGCCTCGCATCCTGCAAATTTATTTTCAACGCGCGCCCCCAAGAAGCAACTGCGATATCGGCGTCATTGGCCGAGCGTGGCGCCATAACCAACTTCGATTTTCCAAACTCGTTCACTATTCCTGCGAGCCCTTCTACTACGGCAGCCGACATCGTCGGGCGGTAGCTTATCCACACGCCTCCATGCTCCAAGTTATGCAGGAAAATCCTATCGTTCACTTCGTAGTCGTAAAT
>Ga0082335_1003449_pt1 | contig 25988 bp, 22 predicted proteins | sample Subgrocontami58m_FD_72375 | JGI IMG/M metagenome (GOLD analysis project Ga0082335, IMG submission 72375) | Subsurface groundwater microbial communities from S. Glens Falls, New York, USA - GMW37 contaminated, 5.8 m (SPADES assembly) (version 2) ...
GGCCCACCACGGCGGGGGGGGGAGCCAGGGGGTTGGGGGGGGCGGTGGCCCCCGCCGTCACCGGGGGCATCCGCAGGCTGGGGACGGTAACCCCCGGGCCCAGCACGATACGCGAGGTACGCTGGGCGCATAGCGCCAGGGCGACGTACACATCGCCGTAGAGCAGGGGCGAGTCGTAGAGCCAGGCGTGGGTGAAGCCGGCCGCCTCGCCGGCCACCACGACCTCGGCGCTGTCGATGCGGGCGGGGATGAAGAAGCCGAACTCCATGGCTATCTCCTTTAGCTCGGGACGGCTACGGACGCTGCGGGCTGCTCTTTGGCCGGCACTATCCCTCCCGAAACGAAGAGCCGGATGGCGGCATCCACCGGGATACCCGCGTCCTCCACCTCCGCCGGGGGGAAAAAGACGATGAAGCCAGTGGTGGGCAGTGGCGTGCTCGGGAAATAAACGATGGTAAGCTCCTGACCCTGGCGGTCGTGGAAGCTGCCGGTGGCAAAGCCCATGCTCTTGATGCCTTTGCGAGGGTATTCTACCAACACCACCCGACGGAGAGCGGCTTGCCCGACCTGGGACATGGCCTGTACCGTCTGGCGAGCAGGGCCGTATATCTCCTTGAAAACGGGGAGCCTCAGCAGGATACCTTCGCTTCTACGGATGAGGGAGCGGCCGATGATGTTGGTGGCCAGCAAGCCCAGCGCGTAGAGGATGACGACCAGGGCGATCAGGCCTAGACCTGGAATGGTGCGGCCCAGCGCCTGGCTGAAGACTGGCTCCAGGAGATTGTCCAGGTTCACGAAGATGAAGTGCAGCAGCAGGTAGGTAACCACCAGGGGCGCGGCGATGATCATGCCCGCCAGGAGCTGGCGGCGAAGGTGACCGAGCACTGCGCCCAGGGCGCGGGACAACGGCTTCACCATAGGCACCCCCTCAGTAATTTCTCATGGACTAGTCTCATACTAGCAGAGCGACCCGCCGACCCCGCTCAGCCGTTGACAGGCTCACGCCCCGCGCTATCATGGCGCCGACCCAAGGATGGTCCGGCCCTGGCCATTACTCGCCCGGCCGTGCCCATTACTACTTTATGGAGGTCATAGACATGCCTCTCACCGCTCAGGCAGTGCTCCAGGAGCTGCAACGCGCTGGCATCGACTTCGTGGTCTCGGTGCCGGACAGCATGACAAAAGGTCTGTACGCCGCTCTGGCGGTTCACAAGGAGGTCAGGCTCATCCCTGTAGCCAGGGAGGAGGAGGGTATGGGGGTGTGTGCGGGGCTCTATGTGGGAGGCCGCCGTCCGGCCCTGCTGATCCAGAACACCGGCGTCTTCGCGGCCGTCAACTCCCTGCGGGCGCTGGGCCTGGGCTACCAGGTGCCGGTGCTCCTGCTGGTGGGGCTGCTGGGCAGGGAGCCGCAAGTGGCGCCGCGAGACTCCGCCAATCCCCTGGTGCGGCTCACGGGGCCGCAGCTGGACCTGCTGAAGATACCCCATGACTTGCTGGAGGATGACGCCCAGGTAGGCCTGGTCGGCGCCGCGGTGGACGAGGCCTGGCGGGAGGGCCGTCCCCACGCCATCCTCATCGGGGAGCAGGTCAAGTGAGCCGGCGGCTCTCCGACTACCTGCGCGCCCTGGCCCGGCAGCGGACTGACCAGTTGGTGGTGGTGACGATGCAGGCCGCCGCCTACTGGCCCCGCTTCGCTGGCTCGGACCTGGATTTCAAGCTCATCGGCTGCATGGGCGTGGCCTCGCCCATCGGCCTGGGGCTGGCCCTGGCGCAGCCCCAGCGCCGAGTCATCGTTTGCGAAGGCGACGGCAGCCTGCTGATGAACCTAGGAGTGCTGGCCACCATCGGCGCCCAAGCGCCGGAGAACCTGCTGGTCCTGCTGATGGACAACGGCGCGTACGCAACCACGGGCGGGCAGCCCCTGCCCGGAGCGGGCAAGCTGGACCTGCTGGCCGTGGCCAAGGGGGCCGGCATCAGCCGCACCTACTCCTTCTCCGATAGCTCCCATTTCGCAGGGCAGCTCGACCGCCTCCTGGGTAGTGTGGGGCCCATCTTCGCGCGTCTGGACTGCTCGGAGCTCGAACCTTTTATCGCGGTGCCCCCGGAGCCCACGGCGGCCCAGGTGGCCGTCCGCGTGCGGAACGCGCTGCTGGGGAAGAGCGGGTAAGGACGGTAGAAGGAAACGCACCTACAGCATGCCTCCTAGGAAGACGTCGCGGGAGGCGTGCCGCGGGTTTCCACCCGCAGGGCTGTGCAAAGCCGCCTTGGTCGCCTGCGGGCAAGGGCAGGCGGGAATGGCTACGGCGAGGGCGTGGTTATAATTGAAGCGGACTCGTTGGCTCGCTTCGCCGGGAGGGCTACATGAGCGACACCCCGGAGCACCAGTGGCAGACCGTTGACTCCCTGCAGAGGGAGATGGAGAGGTTCTTCACCCACTTCCATGGCTCCAAGCCGCCGCCCTTGTACTTCTCCGCCAACGCCTGGGAACCGGCCGCGGACATCTATGAGACCCCGGAGGAGATCATCGTCTTGATGGAGCTCCCCGGCGTCCCGCGGCAGAGCATAGAGGTCGTGATCGAGGGCGCCGCCCTGCTGGTCAGGGGGATCCGCCCCGAAGATGACTCCTGCCGCCAGGGCTCTTACTGCCAGATGGAGATCCAGCGAGGGCCCTTCGAGCGCCGGTTGCAGCTCCCCTGTCCCATTGACCGCGAGCAAGCCGAGGGTACCTATGCCGACGGCGTGCTGCGGATCATGCTGAAGAAACCCGCGGCCCAGCCGTCCCACCGGCTGCAGATCCACATCCACATCCGCCCGTGACACTCGCCCGGGGAGCACCATGCTGAACCAGGAGCCGCTGATCGCCACCCCGCGGGACATACCCATACCCGCGGAGCTCCCCATCCTGCCCAGCGGCGACGCCGTGCTCTACCCATCAATCGTGGTCCCCCTGGCCACCGCTGACGCTGGCGCTATCCGCATCATCGATGAGGCCATGGCCAGGGAGAAGATCGTGGGGGTCTTCGCCGAACGCCCCGTCGAGGAACAGGAACAGCCCCAGGGCGAGCAGGAGCGCCGTCCGGCCACGCCGGAGGAGCTGTACGAGGTGGGCTGCGCCGCCGTCATCGCGCGCATGGTCCGGATGCCCGATGGCTCGGTACGAGCGCTGCTCCAAGGCCTGCGCCGCGTCCGCCTGGGAAAGGTAACGCAGCAGGAGCCTTTCCTGCGGGCCCGGGTGGAGGTTATACCAGAGCCCAAGGAGAGGACGACGGAGATCGAGGCCCTCTCGCGCCGCGTCCTGGACCAGTTCCAGAAGATCGTGGCCCTGGCCCCCAACCTCCCCCAGGAGCTGGCCATCGCCGCTCTCAACCTGGGCGACCCCGGCGCCGTGGCCGACTTCGTGGCGCCTCACATCAACCTGAGCTTGCCGGAGCGCCAGGAGGTGCTGGAGACCATCGCCCTCGGGGAGCGGCTGCACAAGGTGGCCGCCTTCATGGAGAGGGAGCTGGAGATACTGGAGATCGGCTCCAAGATACAGGGCCAGATCAAAGAGCAGGCCTCCAAGGCCGAGCGGGAGTACTACCTGCGGCAGCAGCTCAAGGCCATCCAGAAGGAGCTGGGGGAGGCTGACCAGCAGACCACCGAGATAAACGAGCTGCGGGCGCGGCTGGAGAAGGCAGGGTTACCCGAGGAGGCCCGCAAGCAGGCCGAGCGGGAGCTGGAGCGCCTGGCCACCATGAACCCCGCGGCCGCCGACTACTCCATGACGCGCACCTATGTCGACTGGCTCCTGGGCCTGCCCTGGTCCGTGAGCACGACGGACTCCCTCGATATACCCCAGGCGGCGGCGGTGCTGGACGAGGACCACTACGGGCTGGAGAAAGTCAAGGACCGCATCCTGGAGTTCCTGGCCATCGCCAAGTTGAAGGGAGAGATGAAGGGTACCATCCTCTGCTTCATCGGCCCTCCCGGAGTGGGCAAGACCAGCATGGGCCAGTCCATAGCCCGGGCCCTGGGCCGCAAGTTCGTCCGCATGTCCCTGGGCGGGGTGCGCGACGAGGCCGAGATCAGGGGCCACCGTCGCACCTACATCGGGGCGCTGCCGGGGAGCATCATCCAGGGCCTGCGCCGCGCCGAGTCCAACAACCCGGTCTTCATGCTGGACGAGATCGACAAGCTGGGCGCCGACTTCCGGGGAGACCCCTCAGCCGCCCTCCTGGAGGTGCTGGACCCCGAGCAGAACCACGCCTTCTCCGACCATTATCTGGAGGTCCCTTTCGACCTCTCCCACGTCCTTTTCATCACCACCGCCAACGTCCTGGACACCATACCTCCACCGCTGCGGGACAGGATGGAGGCGCTGGAGCTCCCCGGCTATACGAGCGAGGAGAAGCTGCATATCGCAACGCGCTACCTGGTTCCCCGCCAGCTAAGCGCCAGCGGCCTGGCGCCCGCACAGCTCACCTTCACCCCTGAGGCCCTGCTGGAGATCATCGAGCGCTACACCCGGGAAGCCGGGGTGCGGAACCTGGAGCGGGAGATCGGTACAATCTGTCGCAAGGTGGGGCGCCGCCAGGCCGAGGGCGACACCGCGTCCGTGGCGGTAGACGCCGGGCAGGTCGCGGAATACCTGGGCCGCGAGCGCCTGCGGCCCGAGGCCGCGGAGGAGCGGGACGAGGTGGGGGTCGTCACCGGCCTGGCCTGGACCCCCGCCGGCGGCGAGATACTGCACATCGAGGTGGCGCTGGTCCCTGGGAAGGGCAACCTGATCCTCACCGGCCAGCTGGGCGATGTCATGAAGGAATCGGCCACCGCCGCCTTCACCTACGCCCGCTCGCGGGCCCGCTCCCTCGGCCTGCCCGAGGACTTCTACAGCAAGCTGGACGTCCACATCCACATCCCCGCCGGGGCCATCCCCAAGGACGGCCCCTCGGCCGGGGTGGCCATGGCGGTGGCGCTGGTGTCCGCCCTCGCGCGGCGGCCGGTGGCCAAGGACGTGGGGATGACGGGCGAGATCACCCTGCGGGGCAAGGTCTTGCCCGTGGGCGGCATCAAGGAGAAGATGCTGGCCGCGCACCGGGCGGGACTGAAGCGGATCCTGTTGCCAGCGGAGAACGAGCCCAGCCTGGAGGACGTGCCCGCCCAGGTCCGCAAGGAGATGCAGTTCGTCTTCATCTCCCACGCCGACGAGGCGGTGCGAGAGGCCCTGCGCGCTGAGCCCGTCCCCGAGACCGCGCTCGACCTGGGGCAACCCGCCGCCGTGTCCGTCCCCCAACGCTAGGCAGACCTAGCTAGGCTCACACCACCACGGCCGAGGGCTCGCCCTCCCCGGCCACCACCTCGCCCACCAGTAGCGCTTCAGGGAGCAGGCGCCGGACCTCGTCCACCCGCTCTGGCGCCACCACCAGCACCATGCCCAGCCCCATGTTGAAAACGTGGTGCATCTCCTCGTCGGACACCCCGCCCTCGCGCTGGATGAGCTGGAAGATGGGCAGCACCGGCCAGCTCCCGCGCCGGAACTGCGCCCGCAGCCCTTGGGGGAGTATGCGTGGCGTGTTCTCGATCAGCCCCCCGCCGGTGATGTGGGCCATTCCCCTGATTAGGGGCAACGCCGGCACCAGCAGGGGATAGTAGCAGCGGTGGGGCACCAGCAAGGCCTCGCCCAGGCGGCATCCCAGCTCCTGATAGTGGGCGTTCCAGGCGGACGGCGGCGTAACGCCGATGCGGAAGACCTTGCGCGCCAGGGAATAGCCGTTGGTGTGGAGGCCGTTGGAGGGCACCCCTAGTAGCACGTCGCCGGCCTGAATACCCTGGCCCCTGATGAGCTGGTCTTTCTCGATAATGCCGACGATGGTGCCCGCCAGGTCGTAGTCGTCCGCCTGATAGAGGCCCGGCATCTCAGCGGTCTCGCCTCCGATGAGGGCGCAGCCCACGGCCTGGCAGGCCTCGGCCAGGCCCTTGACCACCGCAGCCACGTGCTCCGGCCGCAGGGTACCGGCGGCGATGTAGTCCAGGAAAAAGAGGGGCCGCGCCCCGGACGTGAAGATGTCGTTGACGCAGTGGTTCACCAGGTCGTGGCCAATGGTGCCATGCTGGTCCAGGGCGGCGGCTACCTTTAGCTTGGTGCCCACACCGTCCACGCTGGATACCAGGACCGGCTGGCGGTAGCCGGAGGGGAGCTCGAAGAAGCCTCCGAAAAGGCCAATCTCGCTCAGCACGTGGGGACCGAAGGTGGGCCGGGCTAGCTCCTTGATCATGGCCTTGGCGCGGGCGGCCGCGCCGCGGTCCACGCCCGCGGCCCTATAGCTGCGGCTGCCGGTGGTCTTGGCTGGGCTCACGGTGTCCTCCAAAAAAGCGGGCTCGGCGCGCCGGGTCGTGTGAGGGCCCTGTCCCGGTGATGTCCCGGCCTCACCGCTCACCCCAACTGGGCTAGGGGTGCTCCTCCAGGCGCAGCCGCGCCCTCACGGGCTCCAGGGCCAGCTTGTCCATCTCCAGTTGCACCGGTATCGGGTACTCGCCGGTGAAGCAGGCGGTGCAGAATTTGCCGCGCGCCAGGCCCACGGCCCGCAGCAGCCCCTCCATAGTCAAGTAGGAGAGGGAATCGGCGCCGATGGTGCAGCGGATCTCCTCCACGGAGAGGTGGGCAGCGATGAGCTCCCGCCGGGTGGCCATATCCACCCCGAAGTGGCAGGGCCACTGGATGGGCGGCGCGCAGATGCGCATGTGGACCTCTTTCGCCCCGGCTTGGCGCAGCAGATGCACCACCCGCGGGGTGGTGGTCCCCCGGACGATGGAGTCGTCCACCACCACCAGGCGCTTGCCGCCGATGACCTCGGGCAGAGGGTTGAACTTGAGCTGGACGCCCAGCTCCCGCAGCCGCTGGTCGGGCTGGATGAAGGTGCGGCCCACGTAGCGGTTCTTCACCAGGCCCTCGGTGTAGGGGATCCCCGAGGCCCGGGAGTAGCCGATGCCCGCCGCCGTGGCGGAGTCGGGGACCCCGATGACCAGGTCGGCCTCCACCGGGTTTTCGCGGGCCAGCTCGGCGCCCATGGCCTCCCGCAGGGGGTAGAGGAGCTTGCCCATGAGCCTGCTGTCGGGCCGCGCGAAGTAGATATACTCGAAGATGCAGAGGGCGCTGCGCTCCGCGGGCCGCCCGATGAAGCTGCGCAACCCCTGGCCATCGATAACCACCACCTCGCCCGGCGCCACGTCGCGCGCAAAGGTGGCCCCGATGTGGTCCAGGGCGCAGCTCTCCGAGGCGATGACCCAGCCCCCGTTGAGCCGCCCCAGACAGAGCGGGCGCACGCCCAGGGGGTCGCGGATGCCGATGATGGCGTCCTTGGTGAGCACCGCCAGGCAATAGGCCCCCTGGAGCCGCCCCATGGTGTAGCGTACCCGCTCCTCGAAGTCTCGTCCTGGCGCCGTCGCTAGCAGGGCGGCGATGACCTCGGAATCGGTGAAGCTGGTGAAGCGGTAGCCCTGGGACTCCAGCTCCTCCCGCAGGGGCCGGGCGTTGATGACGTTGCCGTTATGGGCCAGGGCCAATTCACCGTCGGGGCCGGTAGCCAACAGCGGCTGGGCGTTCTCGATCCTGGTGGAGCCGGTGGTGGAGTAGCGGGTGTGGCCTACGGCGTGGGTGCCCCGCAACCCTGACAGGGAGACCTCGTCGAAGACCTGGGAGACCAGGCCCATGTCAAGATGGCGGCGGATCTCCTGCCCATCACCGGTGGCGATGCCCGCGCTTTCCTGGCCGCGGTGCTGGAGGGCGTAAAGGCCGAAAAAGCTGAGGCGAGCCACATCTTCGCCCGGAGCGAAGACGCCGAAGATGCCGCAGGCCTCCCGGGGCTGTTCGGTCACCTACGCTCCGTAAGGCGCGCCTTATCCACCAAAGTCAGAGGAGCACCTTATTATAGTCTTGCCCTTGAAGCGGGGTCAAATTGCCACCCCAGCCTCAAGGCGTAGGGAGGTCTACCGAGCCACGGCCTGGGGCACTGTCTTGGAGCAGCAGGAGGAACTCTCGGTTCCCCTTCGCGCCCCGGAGGGGAGAGGCGATGAGGCCCCGCAGCCGCAGCCCCCGCTCCACCGCCCAGACGATGAAGCGGCCCAGCACCTGGGCGTGCACCTGGGGGTCACGCACGATTCCGCCGCCGCCCACCTGCTCGCGGCCAGCCTCGAACTGGGGCTTCAGCAGCACGATCAACCGACCGCCCTCTTTGAGGTGTGGCAGGACGTTGGGCACTACCTTCGCGGCCGAGATAAAGGAGACGTCTACGGTGGCAAGATCGACGGCCTCTGGCAGGGCGAAGGGGTGATGGGCGTTCACCCGGTCCAGTACGACGACGCGGGGGTCCTGGCGCAGCCGGTAATCAAGCTGCCCATAGCCAACGTCGAGGGCGTATACCCTGCTAGCGCCCCGCTGGAGGAGACAATCGGTGAACCCCCCCGTGGAGGCGCCGACGTCGAGGGCTACCAGGCCGGTCACGTCCAGCTCGAAGACGTCCAGGGCGGGCGACAGCTTCTGGCCGCCCCGGCTGACGAAGGGCGGTGGAGCCTCCACGACCAGCGCCACGGCGGCGGGCACCAGCGCCCCGGCCTTGAGGGCGGGCTGGCCCGCCACCCGGACCTTGCCCGCTAGAACCAGGGCCTGGGCCTGCTGGCGCGACGTGGCCAGGCCCCGTTCGACGAGGAGGAGGTCGAGCCGACGCTTCGGGGTCAGCCCCTTAGCGGACTGGCTTCGTTTTCCCATCTGTCAGATTGTAGCAAGGGTCATCGCCCCTGCGCCACCCGCCCTCCTGCGTTGACCACTAGCTGGAGGGCACGCTATACTGGCGTGGCCCGGCAGCGTAGCTCAGCGGCAGAGCGGGGGCTTCATAAGCCCTATGTCGTAGGTTCGATTCCTACCGCTGCTACCAGGCCAGCGGCAGGAGGGCGGTTAGCTCAGCCGGCCAGAGCACTTCCCTCACACGGAAGGGGTCATACGTTCAAGTCGTATACCGCCCACCATCTCGATATGCAAGGGCCCGCTATACCAGGCCCCGCGCGGGGCTGAGGCAGCACCTATGCCCCAGACGGCGGAGAGCCGCCCCCAGACCTGTGGCTTCTGCGATGGCCGCGGGGTGACCTGGAAGAAAGACCGGGCCGCCGACGCCATGGACGAGAGCCGCACCTGTCCCGCCTGCTTCGGCCGGGGGAGCGTGCTCGTCCGCCAGCCGGCGCAGGTCTGTCCCACCTGTAACGGCTGGGGTCGCATCGGCCGGGGCCTGGATACCACGGGCGGGGAATTCCAGCCCTGCGCGGAGTGTGGAGGCATGGGCTGGCAGGATGCCATGCCCCTGGTCTAGGCCGAGCCGAAGTGGCGGAATGGCAGACGCGCTACGTTCAGGGCGTAGTGGGCTAACGCCCGTGTGGGTTCAAATCCCACCTTCGGCACCAACGCCTGCCCTCCACCTCTGCTAGGCGCTTGTAGCTCAGCTGGATAGAGCGCGACCCTGCGAAGGTCGAGGCCCCGGGTTCGAGCCCCGGCAAGCGCACCACCTGCACACTGCGGCGGGTCCTCCCTCGGCGCGGGAGGGCCCGCCCTTATTTTCTTGACAGCCACTACGGCCGAACCTATGCTGGGGAGGCTAAACGCGGGCGACTAGCTCAGTTGGCCAGAGCGCCTCTCTTACACGGAGGATGTCGGTGGTTCGATTCCACCGTCGCCCATGCCGGTGCGCGATGCCCACCAACACGTACCTTGAACGCGGCGGGCGTGCCGGCGGTGTTGTTAGGCCAGCGCGTTTCGTGGGCATGACGAGAGGGGCAACCAGATGAGCGATCAGGCCCGCGCGGTGGCCGAGCGCGTATTGGAGAATATGCGCAAGGTCATGGTGGGGAAGGATGAGGTCCTGGAGCTGACCATCGTCGCGCTCCTTTCCCAGGGCCATGCGCTGATCGAGGACGTGCCCGGCGTCGGCAAGACCATGCTGGCCAAGAGCCTGGCCAAGTCCACGGCCTGCGCCTTCAAGCGCATCCAGTTCACCCCGGACCTGCTCCCCTCTGATGTCACCGGCATCTCGGTCTATAACCAGAAGACTGGGGAGTTCGAGTACCGCGCCGGCCCCATCACGGCCCAGGTTATCCTGGCCGACGAGATCAACCGCGCCACCCCCAAGACCCAGTCCGCGTTGCTGGAGGCCATGGAGGAGCGCCAGGTGACCGTGGACGGCGTCACCCATCCCATGCCACGCCCTTTCATGGTGCTGGCTACCCAGAACCCCATTGAATACGAGGGTACCTTCCCGCTCCCCGAGGCCCAGCTAGACCGCTTCATGGTCCGCATCCGTCTGGGCTACCCAAGCCAAGCGCAAGAGATAACCATCATGGAGCGCCAGGAGCGCGGGCACCCCATTGACACCCTGGGCCCGGTGGTGGGTCCTCAAGAACTGGTGCAGGCCCAGGAGGGGGTGCGGGAGGTCTACGTTGACCCCCTGGTCAAGCAATACATCGTCTCGCTGGCGGAGGCCTCCCGCAGGCACGAGGCAGTGTACCTGGGCGCCTCCCCCAGGGGTTCCCTGGCCCTCTTTCGCCTTTGCCAGGCCCGCGCCCTCCTTCATGGACGAGACTACGTCTTGCCTGACGACGTGAAGACGCTGGCGGAGGCGGCCTTGGCCCACCGACTTATCGTCAAGCCCTCGGCCCGTATGCGGGAGGTCACCGGCACCAGCGTGGTCCAGGAGATCGTCTCCAGTCAGCCGGTGCCGGGCGCCCGCAGCCAGGCCGCCCCCGCGGGGCGCTAGGCCATGCTGTAGACTGCCCTCCGCCAGGGTAGCAGTCCCGACTGAATTCGGGATCGGGGGTGGTCCTAATGCGGTGGACGGGGGCTCTACTCGTACTGCTAGCCGTCACCGCCTACGCCATGGCGACGGGCTACAGCCTCCTCTTTCGCCTGTCCTACGTGCTGGGAGGCGTCCTTGTGGTTGCCTGGGTCTGGTCGCGGCTCTCCATCCGCGGGGTCGAGGTGGAGCTGGTAGAGGCGACCCGGGAGACGGAGGTAGGGGGTTGGGCCGAAGAGAGGCTGCGGGTCCGCAATAACACCCGCGTCCCCAAGACCTGGGTGGAGGTGCAGGACCAGACGGACCTCCCTGGGCACCGGGGTGGCAACGTGGTTGGCCTGCCCCAGCATGAGTTCCGCTCTTGGAGGCTGCGCACCCGTTGCCTGCGCCGGGGGGTGTTCAACCTGGGGCCCTTCACCGTTACCAGCGGCGATCCCTTCGGCCTCTTCCGCCATAGCCGCGCCACGGGCGTCTCTCACACCCTCCTGGTCTACCCCAAGACGGTGCCCCTGCCGCACTTCAACCTCGCCCCCGGCGAGCTAGCCGGCGAAGAGCGCCTGCAGCGGCGGGCTCCCCAGGTGACTCCCAACGCGGCCACCGTGCGCGAATACCTCCATGGCGACTCCTTCAATCGGGTCCACTGGCCCACCACGGCTAGGGTGGGCGAACTGATGGTCAAGGAGTTCGAGCTGGACTCCGCCAGCAACCTATGGGTGGTCCTGGACCTGCAGCGTGATGTCCACTCGGGGGCACCTCCGGAGAACACTGAGGAGTACGCCGTGACCGTGGCGGCTTCCCTGGCCCGGAAGTATTTGGATATGAACCGCAGCGTGGGCTTCATCGCTTATGGTCAGGAGGCCCAGGTGGTCAAGCCGGAGCGGGGGGCGGGCCAGTTCCAGCTGATCACCCGGGCGCTGGCCGAGGCCAAGGCCCAAGGCGAGATTCCCTTACATGCCGTCCTCACCAGGGAAGGCCAGTCCTTCGGCCTCCACTCCGCCGTCGTCGTGATCACCCCCTCGACTCTGAGCGACTGGGGTCGCCTGGTGGGGGGGCTGGCGCGCCGGGGGGTGAAGGCGGCGGCCGTGGTGATCGATGTGAACAGCTTCGGACGCCGGGACATCACGGTGCCCGGGGTGGTGGCGCAGCTCACCGGCGCGGGCGTGGCTGCCTACCTTGTACGGCAGGGCGAGAATCTCAGCGAAGCTCTGCGCCCGGTGGGCCTCGGGGAGCTGGAGCAGCCCTCACCAGCGACGCTGGAGTCGCGAGCGTGAGCCAGACCGCGCTCCCCTGGCAGGAAGCCTCCCTGCCGTTGCCGCGGGCGAACATCTGGCAGCGCGCGGCCAGGCTCTCGCCCCGCGAGGGGTGGCTCACGGTCCTGCTGGTCCTTAGCACCCTGCTGGTAGTGGTCTGGTCGGTACAACGTGCCCACTGGGTCAAGGAGGTGCCCGCCCTGGGGTGGGTGGTGCTGGGCGCTATCGCCCTGGGCCTGCTGGCGGCCAAGGCCCGCGGGCCGGCAGCCTTGCTCCACTTGGTGAGCTCCCTGGCGGGTCTGCTCTTCGTGGGCTGGCTCATGACTGGTGTTGTGCCTGGCGCGAGCTGGGAAGAGCACCTGGTGGAGCTGGGGTCGCGGGTGCTGGCCTGGTTCCTGGCCGCTTTCAGGGGCGGGATCAGCAACGACAGCGTCCCCTTCGGCTTTTTCCTGACGGTCCTGGCCTGGGCCATCAGCTACTGGACTATCTGGTCCGTCTCGCGCGGCGGGCGGGCCTGGCTTGCCCTGGGCCCCAGCCTGATAGCCATTCTAGTGAATCTCAGCCACTTCCCGGGCTCCACGGGCGTCTTATTCGCCCTCTACGTGGGCTTGGCGCTGCTGCTGGTGGTGCGCATCAACGCCCGTCAGCAGCAGAACGCCTGGGAGCGCTCCCAGACCGACTACGGCACCGGTCATGCCCTGAACCTCTTCCACGAGGCCGCCTGGGCTACCGCCCTGATAGTGCTGCTGGCCTGGCAGCTCCCCCTGCTCCAGTCGGTGCCCGTGGTGAGGACCGCGTGGCGCAACCTCACCTCCCCCTGGACCAACGCCGAGACGGAGTTCGGCCGCCTGTTCTCCAGCCTGCGCTCAGCCAAGAATGCCCCCCTGCATACCTTCGACTCCGCGTTGCCCTTCCGCGGCCAGGTAAACCTGGGGCAAAACGTGGTCATGACCGTGGCCGCTGAGATCCCCGACTACTGGCGGGCACGCAGCTACGACGTCTACACCAGCAAGGGCTGGCTCTCCAGCGACCTGGTGACCCGGCCCCTGGAGTTCTCCCCGGAGGACCCCCTGGCGGAGGAGTACCTGTTCCAACAGCCCACCACTATCACCTTCGAGCCCCTGCAACCCAGCGCCGTGGTCTTCACCGCGGGACACCCCCTGGAGGTCTCGGTGCCTGTTCGGGCCGAGCGGGCGCGGGAGTTTTCCTACGTCCTCAATCTCCAGGCATCGACAGGAGACCGGGAGCTGCCCCGAGACCTTCAGGAGCTGGCCGCGACGCTGCGCCGGCAGCAGCAAGGCGGCCCTTTGAGCAAGCAGAGCATAGAGAGAAATCTGCCCTCCGACGCCCGGCTGCTGGACTGGACCGGGGAGGGCGCGCGGTTTGCCCAGCTCACCGTCGGGCGCGTGGAGCCTCATTTCGGCAACGTCCTGGCCGTGCGCTCGGCCCAGCGGCTCAAGGGCGCCTACAACGTGACCGCCGCCGTGCCCACCGCCGAGGCCGACCAGTTGCGCCGGGCCAGCGCCGTCTACCCCGGCTGGGTCAGGGACCGCTACGCCGGGTTGCCGGAACAGTTGCCCTCGCGGGTAAGGGCTCTGGCCCAGGAGATCACCCGCGGGCAGACCAACAGCTACGACAAGGCGCTGGCGGTCCAGGACTACCTGCGGCACCTGCGCTACACTTTCGAGATCCCGGCCCCCCCTACTGACGCGGACACGGTGGACTGGTTCCTCTTTGACATGAAGGCCGGCTACTGCGACTACTATGCCTCCTCCTTCGCCGTGCTGCTGCGTTCGTTGGGGATACCGACCCGCCTCTCCGTGGGCTACTTCACGGGGCAGTGGGAGCCAGCCCTGGAGAGATACGTAGTCAGCGAGGCCGATGCCCATAGCTGGCCCGAGGTCTACTTCCCCCAATACGGCTGGGTCCGTTTCGAGCCCACCCCGGCGCGGCCCCCCGTGGTGCGCGGCGACGTCGCCGCGCTCCTGCGGGCGGGGGCTGGCGGCGAGCTCGCCATTTCCGGCTCGGACCCCTTCCTGGACGAGTTCCTTCTGCTGGAGGAGCTGCTGGCCGCTCAGGGCCAGGGGCAGTTGGGCCGAGACCTCGCCGCGCCCGGCATCCTGCCACCATTTCTCTGGGTCGTGCCCCTGAGCGTAGCCAGTCTGGGCCTCATGGTGTTGCTATTCCTGTGGCGGCGCGGCCTGGGAGGTCTGGGCCAGGAAGCAAGGGTCTATCTCCAGCTCACCCGGCTGGCGGGCTGGGCTGGCATGGGTCCCCAGGTCAGCCAGACGCCCCGGGAGTTTGGGGCATCGCTGGCCCAGCGGGTGCCTCGGGCGCAACGTGAGATTGAGCTGGTGGTGGGCGAGTACGCCGTGGCCACCTACGGGAGGCGCCGTGGCCCCGCGCAGCGTCAGGCCCTGGCGCGGGCCTGGTCGCGCCTGCGCTGGTCGCTGCTCTGGCGCGCCACCCTGGGCCGCCTGGGGCGGCAGGGTCAGTGAAGGCGCTCGACCGCGCCCTGACGGCCGTTATACCCACCGCCTGGGGGCTGCTGGGCGTGGAGGTGGGCCCCCGCGGGGTGCGGCAGCTCCGCCTTCCCCAGTCTACAGAGCGACGCGCCTGGGACGCCCTCGGTAGCCCTCCCCTCGGCTCGCGAGTAAAGCCAGAGGCGCTGGGCGACCTCGTCGGGCGGTTGCGGGCCTACTTGCGCGGTGAACCGACCGCCTTCGCCGACGCCGTGGACCTGGATGGCGTCACCGCGTTCCAGAGGGCTGTGTACACCGCGGCGCGAGACATCCCCTGCGGCCAGGTCATCACCTATGGGGACCTCGCGGCCCGCGCCGGCCACCCCGGGGCGGCCAGGGCCGTGGGCCAAGCCCTGGCGCGAAACCCCGTGTGTCTGATCATCCCCTGCCACCGGGTGGTGGGCGCCGGCGGCGCCCTGGTGGGGTTTGGCGGTGGGTTGGCTCTCAAGGAGCGCCTGCTGAGGCTGGAAGCGACGCCCTCCCAGGCCGTGGCCGGGGAACCCGCGACACCGCGCTACGGCTGAGTATCCCGCTGCGCTCCCAAGTCCAGGAGATCGCCCAGGATGACTCTGGCCTCGCCCTCGTCGCCTTCGCGCACCAGCACCCGGACCGGCGCTGCCCTGAGGCCGAGAAAGGAGCTGATATCCCGGGGGTCTAGCATGGCGGGCACTCCCCCAGCCACCAGGAGATCACGCCACATCTCGGCGGTTAGCTGGTCGGGGGCCGTCGCCAATCCCAGCCAGCGGCCCCGCTGTCCCTTGCTCCGGCCGGTATCCGAGCCCATCTCGCTCTCTCCACCTCCCTGCTATCCTGCGACGCGGCGGAACGGGTTCTCCTGCGATTCACAGCGCGGCGTCACCGGGGCCAGTCCAAGGGGCGGGTCAGTTGCCGGGGGAAGGCAGCGGGCCGGCCTGAGCGTCCTGGGACTGCCGCAGGGCCAGATGATAGCTGACGAAGCTGTTCAGGGAACGGGCGGCCCGTGGGAGCGTGGAGAACACCGGGACACCTCCTTTTTGGAGCTGAGGCACCAGCTTCGCGGTGGAGGCCAGAACCTCGCGGTTCGCGGTGTCCAGCACCCCCACCACCGGCTTGCCGCTGGCGCTGTGGGCGAAATCTATGAGGAAGCTCCCCAGCTTCTCCAGGGCCTCAGGATTGGGCTGGCTGCCCATCTGGAAGTCGGAGTTAAGGATGAACAGATCGATGTTGGGGTCCGCCGCCACTAGCTCCATGGCCTGGCGCAGGGCGGTGAGGTCTCGGAGCAGAGGGGCGGCGTCCAGGGGATTGCGTATCCCGTTGCCGGCAGGGGGGACGTAGCGGCGTAGGAGCGCGCGCGTCCCTTCCTGCAGGGCGGGTACCTCGAGGCCGTGCGAGTTGCAGATGTCGGCCCAGGCCACGCTGTTGCCGCCGCCACCGCCGATGACACAGGCCCGCCTGCCAGTCAGGGGTGCCATGTGAAGAAAGAGGCGGACCACGTCGGCCATCTCGTCCACCGATTTTACCGGCACCGCTCCGGTCTGGCGGAAGAAGGCCTCCCAGACCTGGGGCGCCCCCGCCAGGGAACCGGTGTGGGAGGCAGCAGCCCCCGCGCCGGCCTGGCTGAGACCCCCCTTCCAGATGAGCACCGGCTTGCGCGGGTTCACCTCCCGCACCAGCTCGAAGAGCCGCCGTCCCTGTTTCACGCCTTCGATATACATGCAGATGATCCGGGTCTCGGGGTCCTGGGCGAGGTACTCCAGGAAATCACAGCTTTCCAGGACTAGGCCGTTGCCGAAGCTGATCACCTTGCTGAGCCCGATCCCCTGGTCGCCGAAGTGACGGATGAAAAAGTTGGCGTGCCCCCCGCTCTGGGAGACCAACGCCACCGGCCCCGGCCCCGCGGGCTGGCCGTTCATGGTGGAGATACGGGCCGCCGGCACATGGAGTCCCATGCAGTTGGGCCCGATGATGCGCAGGCCGCCGCGCCGGGCGATCTCCGCCACTTGCAGCTCGCGGCGGCGGCCCTCCTCATCGCCCACCTCGCCGTAGCCCGAGGTGAACATATGGATATTCCGGGCGCCCGCGTGGATGCAGTCTTCGAGCACCAGGGGCGCTATGGGCGCGGGCACGGTGATGATCACCAGGTCCACGGGCTCGGGGATGGCTGAGACCGAGGGATAGGCTTGCAGGCCCCGGATGGTGGTGGCTTTGGGGTTCACCGGATAAATGCGGCCCGCAAAGGAGAGGTCCTGCAGATAGCGGATAAACTGGTTTCCACCGCCCCACTGCTGGTCCTGGGCCGCCGGGGCGCTCGACGCCCCCACGATGGCGATGCTATTGGGGTGGAACGCTCGCTCCAGCTCGGGGTCCCAGGACATGCTCCCCCTCCTTAAAGCCAGCGCGCCAGCCGTCCAGGCCCTAGGATACAGCATCGCCCGATGTTTACCCAAGAAGCGGGCTCGAAGCTGACCGCCCGGCACCAGCGCCTAAAGCAGCGTTTGCTCCATGGCGACGGCGTCGGGCCCGACGAGGTCCGACAACCGCTGCCGGAGCTCGTCGCAGCACCTCACCCCCAGGTGAGGGAACAGCAGTTGGGTGGCGTTGCCCTCTTCCATCACGGAGAGCCGGAGCTCGTCGAGCCCAGGGTACTCCTTCAGGGCCGAGACCACGCTGCGGAGCTTCGCCACGTCGGCCTGGGGGTTATCGGTCTGGGCCAGGGCGACCACCATACGCCTCTTGGGGCCCCTCTTGTCGGCGGGGCGGCCGCTGCCGTTGTCGTTGTCGCCCCGCCGGCGCGGCCCCGGAATGCTGCCCCTTTTGATCGCCGCGGGCGTGGCTACCGGGCTCGCCGGGTTCCCCCCAGCAGAGGGCCCGGGCAAGGGTGCGGGCGGCTCGTCCTGGGGTGCGGCCAGGGCGTCGATCGGCGGCGGTGGCTCCCAGTCCGCCTCCAGGGGCTCAGGCGACCCTGGGACGGCCACCTCCGGAGAGGTGGCTGCGCTGGGCTGGAAGAGCTCCACTTCGTCGCAGACCAAAGTTGGCCGCTCCTCGCGCTCGCGGAGCCGGCCTTTGATGACGACGGTGTTGCCCTCGACCCAGAGAGCCCTGGTGGCTTCGTAGACTTCGCTCCAGGCGATGACCTCGATGCTGCTGACCACGTCCTCCAGCACGGCGCTGACAAAGGGCTTGCCCTGCTTGGTGAAGCCCATCCTTACGGAGGCGAGGACACCGGCGGTGGTGATGCGGCGCTCCCTCGACGCCTCGGTGATCTGGCTGATGGGGGTGTAATCGGGCCGGGGGGCCAGCTCACGGGCGGCCTGGGCGAAGGGATGTCCGGAGAGGTAGATGCCCAGGAGCTCCCGCTCCCAGCCGTTCTGCTCCTGGGGTGTGGCGTCGAAGTCCGGCACCTCGATCTGGGGAAGCGGCGCCTCGGCGGCCTGCCCCCAGAGGTCGAACATGGTGGTCTGGGCGGAGGCGCGCAGCCGCTGCTCCCGCTGCGCCACCGCCAGGATGCGGTCCACCACGGCCAGGAGCCCGCCGCGCTTCCCCAGGGAGTCCAGCGCCCCCGCCTTGATGAGCGACTCCAGGGCGCGCTTGTTCAGGGCCCGCAGGTCGGCCCGACGGCAGAAGTCTTCCAAGTCCCGGCAGGGGCCGTGGGCCTTGCGCTCGGCGATAAGGGGGGCGACCGCCTGGGCGCCCACGTTCTTGACGTCGGCCAGCCCCCAGCGTATGGCGAGGTCGCCCTGGGGCCGCCGCTCGATGGCGAAGTTCTCCTCGCTGGCGTTGACATCCGGCGGCAGCACCTCGATGCCCAGGCGACGGCACTCGTCCACCGCCTGGGCGACCTTATCTTGCCAGGCGGCATACTGGCCCATGACCGCCGCCATATACTCCACCGGATAGTGGGCCTTGAAGTAGGCGGTCTGGTAGGAGATGAGGCCATAGCTGGTGGCGTGGGCCTTGGGGAAGGCATACCCGGCGAAGGGCTCGATCAGAGCCCACACCTCGTCGGCCAGGGGCCGGGCGAAGCCCTTCTTGACGGCCCCGGCAAGGAAGCGCTCGCGTTCCTGGCGCATCAGCTCCGGGATCTTCTTGCCCATCGCCTTGCGCACCACGTCGGCCTCGCCGAGGGAATAGCCGGCGAAGGCCTGCAAGATCAGGAGCACCTGGTCCTGGTAGACGATGACCCCGTAGGTCTCCTCCAGGATGTCTTTCAGGGCGGGATGGGGGTAGCGGGCCGCCTCCTCCCCGTGCTTGGCGCGGATGAAACGGGGGATATGCTCCATGGGCCCGGGGCGGTACAGGGCGATCATGGCCGCCACGTCCTGGACGGTGTTGGGCTTCAGCTCCTTGACGTAGCGTCGCATCCCCGCCGACTCGAGCTGGAATATGCCCGTCATCTCGCCGGAGGAGAGGAGGGCGAAAGTCTGGAGGTCGTCCAGGGGCAGGGAGAGGAGCTCGAGGTGGACGCCGCGGGTCTGGGCCACCTTCTCCCGTACCTTACCCAGGATGGTCAGGTTGATGAGGCCCAGAAAGTCCATCTTGAGGAGCCCGATCTTGGCGATGGGCTCCATGGCGTACTGGGCGACGTTGATGGCCGACTCTTCGCCCTTGGTCGGGCGTTGGAGAGGCACGTGGTGCGCCAGGGGCTCGCTCGATATCACCACCCCGGCGGCGTGGGTGCTGGCGTGGCGGGCCACCCCCTCCAGTCCCTGGGCGGTATCGATGAGCTGGCGGATGGAAGGGTCCGCCTGGTACATCTCCCGCAGCTCAGGGTTGGCCTCCAGCGCCCGTTCCAGGGTCATGTGGAGGGCGGTGGGCACCTCCCGCGCCACCCGGTCCACGTCGGAGTAGGGCATCCCTAGAGCCCTGCCCACGTCCCGGATGGCGGCCTTGGCCCCCAGGGTGCCGAAGGTGATGATCTGGGCCACCCGATCGGCGCCGAAGCGCCGCGCGGTGTAGGCGATCATCTCGTCGCGCCGATCGTCCTGGAAATCCAGGTCTATATCGGGCATCTCCTTGCGCTCCACGTTTAGGAAGCGCTCGAAGACCAGGCGGTATTTCAGGGGGTCCACGTCGGTGATGCCCAGGCAATAAAGGGCGAGGCTGGCCGCCGCCGAGCCGCGCACCCCGAAGAGGATGCCCTGCTCCTTGGCGTAGCGGATGATCTCCCAGACGACCAGGAAGTAGCTGGCGAAGCTGGTGCGCTGGATAACCTCCAGCTCGTAGCGCAGCCGCCGCTCCACGTCGGCGGACACGGGCGTCCCGTAGCGCTGGCGGAGCCCCTGCCAGCAGAGGTCGTCCAGGTGCTGGTCCGCGCTCTTGCCGGGGGGAAGGGCGATCTCGGGCAGGTGCAGGCGGTTGAACTCCAGCCGCAGGTCGCAGCGCTCGGCCACCGCCTGGGTATTCAGCACCGCCTCCGGCAGCTCCGCGAAGAGGGCTAGCATCTCCTTCTCATCGGCGAGATGGAAATGGGGCCCGTTGAGCTTCAGGCGCTTGGGGTCATTGACGGTGGCGGCGGTGGCGATGCACACGCGCACGTCGTGGAGTCCGGCGTCCGTGGGCCGGATGTAGTGGACGTCGTTGGTGGCGACGACGGGCAGGCTCAGCCGGCGCGCCAGCTGGGCCAGACGCGCGTACATCCCCTGGAACTCGGGGTCGTGGTGGTTCTGGAGCTCCACGTAGCAGCTGCCGAAGACCTCCTGGTACCAGCGCAGCACGGCGGCGGCCTCCTCCTCCTGGCCCTCGCGCAGGAGGCGGGGCACCTCGGCGCTGGGGCAGCCCGAGAGGACGATGAGGCCTTGATGGTGCAGCTCCAGCAGCTCCCGGTCTACCCGGGGCTTATAGTAGAAGCCCTCCAGGTGCGCCTTGGTGACAAGCTGGATGAGGTTGCGGTACCCGGTCTCGTCCTGGGCCAGCACCGTCAGGTGGTAAGGCTCCTTCTCGGCGCTGCTTTTAACCCCGTGGGCCCCCTTGGCCACGTAAAGCTCGCAGCCCAGTATGGGTTTGACGCCAGCCTGGCGCGCGGCCTGGTAGAAGTCGATGGCGCCGTAAAGGACGCCGTGGTCGGTGAGGGCGATGGCCTCCTGCCCCAGCTCCCGGGCCCGGGCAACGACGTCAGGAAGCCGGCAGAGCCCGTCCAGGAGGCTGTATTCGCTGTGGAGGTGAAGGTGAGTGAACATGCACACACTTCAGGAACAGGCGTTCTTGGTGGCCCCGGCCTTGCACAAAAAGCCACCGAATGCCTGTCACCCTGAGCGGAGCGAAGGGTCCGCGCTCCTGTAGGGCGGATTCTTCGCCCGCCTTCGGCGGACTCAGAATGACACTTTTTGTGCAAAGCTAGTGGCCCCACTGTACACCCGCGAGAGGGTGAGAGGAAGACCTCTTATGTCGATATGGGCGGGTCTCGCGGGGCGGTTTTCTGCTAGCCCTTTCCTGCTAGCCCTTTCTTGCTAGCCCTTTCTGCTAATATGACGGTGGCATGGTCATCAGCGCCCCTACTCCTCAGTTCCCGGCGCACGTCGCCCCGTGGCGGAGGAATGCCCTTTTCCTCGGCGCGGCGGCTCTGGTGCTGGCCCTGGACCAGGTCAGCAAATGGCTGGTCGTGTCGCACCTGGCCTGGGGGCAGTCGGTGCCCGAGGAGGGCATCTTTCGCTTCACCTATGTCCGCAACACCGGCGGCGCCTTCGGGCTTTTCCCCAACCAGAACGCGGCCCTCATCGGCACGGCAATCGTCGGCGCCTTCGCCCTGGCCGTGCTGTACCGCTACCGGGGGAGCCAGAGCCTCCTATTGAGGCTGGTCTCGGGCATGCAGCTCGGGGGCGCCTTGGGGAACCTGGCCGACCGGGTGCGCCTGGGCTATGTGGTGGACTTCTTCGATTGGGGCTTCTGGCCCGTGTTCAACGTTGCCGATTCCTCCATCACGGTGAGCCTGATCCTCTTGGCCGCCTACCTGGGGCTACGCGGAGGAAGTCGGCGGCCATCCACGCCGCTGCAACAAGGGAGCGGCCCTCCCGCGGCGGACTAGAGATGGCCCAGCGGCTGAGCCTGACCGTCGCGGCGTCGGCGCTGCGGCTGGACCAGTTCCTCGCGGCCCAGGTGGCGGGACTCACCCGCAGCCGGGCCCAGGGCCTCATCCGTAGCGGCTTGGCGACGCGCAACGGGCGGCCCGCCAAGGCGAGCCAGCCCCTGGCGCGGGGCGACCGCGTGGAGGTGACGATACCCGACCCCGAGCCCACGCGGCTGCGCCCGCAGCCTATCCCCCTGGACGTCCTCTTCGAGGATGCTGATCTGCTGGTGATAAACAAGCCGCCCGGGCTGGTGGTGCACCCGGCGCCGGGCCACCCTGACGCCACCCTGGTGAACGCCATCCTGGCCCGTTGCCCTGACATCGTCATCGGCGGGAGCCTGCGCCCGGGGCTGGTCCACCGGCTGGACAAGGACACCAGCGGGCTCATCGTGGTAGCCAAGAACGACGCTGCCCTGGTCGCCTTGCAGTCCCAGTTCAAGGGGCGAGAGGTTGAGAAGAGCTACCTGGCGCTGGTGGCGGGCGTGCCCCAGCGGGAGAGCTTCGCGGTGGATGCCCCCATTGGTCGCCACCCGGTGCACCGCCGGCGGATGGCTATCGTGCCTGGTGGCCGGGAGGCCCGCACGGAGTTCCGCGTGGTGCGCCGCCTGCGGGAGGCGGCTCTGGTGGAATGCCGACCCCGCACCGGACGCACTCATCAGATACGGGTGCACCTGGCGTCGGCCGGCCACGCGGTCCTGGGCGACCTTACCTATGGCAAGCGGTCGCCCCTCATCGGTAGGCAGGCCCTCCACGCCTGGCGGCTGCGCTTGCAGTTGCCCGGGAGTGGGGCCCAGCGGGAGTTCGAGGCCCCTCTCCCGGCCGACTTCCAGCAGGCCCTGGATGCGCTTAGCACCTGATTCCGAAATGAGGCGTCACCAACCACCGTTCGTGGTGAGCCTGTCGAACCACGAGGCCCGGCCCTTCGACAAGCTCAGGGCGAACGGAAAAAGGTTATCCGGACTTACGAAACGGTGGTACTAGCCCCGGAACAGCAACCTCCGCCACCAGCTACGCTTGGGCTTAGGCGGTGGGAGCAGCTTGAGCTGCTCCTCCAGGTGGCGAGCCCGCTCCAACAGGACACCTACCTGGCCCGCCATCTGCATCTTCTCCTGTTGCAGCTCCTCGATGCGCCGCTCCTTGGCCGCCAGCTGCGCTTGCAGGTCCGCCAGCAGCGCCGAGGCGGCGCCCTCCAGCCCGGCCAGGGCCAACTCCTGGGCCTGGGAAGGCGCAGGGGAAGAGTCCTGGACGGAGTCGGCGGCAACGCCAGCGGTGTCCCCCGGCGCCGTGGCCTCTTCGGATAAGGCTGCGCCCGCGGACGGCTCGCGCAACTCCAGGCTCTCGATGCGGTACTCGGGGCCGCGGGGCCCGTTGAAGAGGGTAGCGGCGAGGCGGCCGGCCTTGATGTGGCGCCGGATCGTCTTCTCGGAGACGCCCAGCACCTGGGCCGCTTCGGCGACGCTGTAGCCGTGCAGGAAGGCCCCCACGCCCTGGTCCTCGGCAAGGCCCTCCTCGCCGTCGGCGCTATACCAGAAATACAGGGAGGACCCAGCGCTCTCCTCCCGCACCGTGGTGCACAGGAGACCGCGCTCAGGCGCATCCCGCCGGAGCTGATTGGCCGCGCCCCAAAGCCCCGCCCGCCACTGGTTCAGGGCCTCTCGCTCGTGGGGCGGGAAGGTCACCACCCCCACCTGACCCAGGCCCAGCGCGGCCAGCGCCGTCAGGGGGTCGGGTAAGGCGTGACGACCGTGGGCAGCCTCGCCTGGAGGGGGCCCAAGGGCCACCTGCGTCCGCCCCTTGGGCACCCTGGCATCCTCTTTCACCGCGCGCTCGTGTCCAGCCATAAGCCAGCCTCCTTATACCCTGGTCAGTCGAAGCGCCCCTGGTTGGGGATTATAAGTAGCGTGGCTTCATTTAGCAAGAGTTTAGAACCCGATTTTGGAATCAATTTCTGGCTGCCTAGCCTTGCGTCGCGGGGACTGGCACGCTATGGTAGGCGGCGCCCTCGGCACCGCCCGCAGCGTAGTGGGCGCGGCCCCCTTGGCTCGCTGCCGGGCTTCAGGTCTTGAGAAAGGGGTGACGGCCTTGCGCGCTATCCTCAGCGTCTACGATAAGAGCAGCTTGGTGGAGCTAGCCCGGGGGCTGGCTGCCCTGGGCGCCGAGCTCTACTCCACCGGCGGCACCATGAAGGCGCTGGCTGAAACGGGCGTCGCCGTGCGCTCGATCTCCGACCTCACCGGCTTCCCCGAAATACTGGATGGGCGGGTCAAGACCCTGCACCCCAAGGTCTACGGGGGCATCCTGGCCCGCCGGGAGCTGGCCGATCACCAGGCGCAGCTCAAGGCCCACGCCATCGCCCCCATAGACCTGGTGGCGGTGAACCTGTACCCCTTCGTCAGCACGGTCACGAGGCCCGGCGTGGGGCTGGAGGAGGCCCTGGAGAACATAGACATCGGCGGCCCCACCATGCTGCGCGCCGCCGCCAAGAACTTCCCCGACGTCCTGGTCCTGGTGGACCCCGCCGACTACGGGCCCGTGGTGGCGGGGCTGAAGGCGGGTGCCATCGCGCCGGAGACGCGCCGGCGGCTGGCGGCGAAGGCCTTCGCCCACGTCGCCGCCTACGACGCCGCCGTGGCCGCCTACCTGCGCGGCCAGGGTGAGGGCTTCCCCGAGGAGCTGAGCTTTGGCCTACGCAAGCTCCAGGACCTGCGCTACGGCGAGAACCCCCACCAGCGGGCGGCTTTCTACGCCGACGTGAGTCCCGGCGTGCTGGTGCGCCACAGCGTCACCTGGGCGCGGCAGCTCCAGGGGAAGGAGCTCTCCTACAACAACATCCTGGACCTGGACTCGGCGCTGGGCGTCGTGACGGAGTTCGAGGGCCCCACCATCGCCATCGTCAAGCACAACAACCCCTGCGGGCTGGCGACCCACGAGCGTCTGGCCGAGGCCTACCGGCGCGCCTTCGCCGGCGACCCCGTCTCCGCCTTCGGCGGCATCGTCGCCTGCAACACGACTCTAGACCTGGAAACCGCCGAGGCCATGGCCCCCACCTTCTTCGAGGCGGTCATCGCCCCGGACTTCGCGCCGGCGGCCCTGGAGCGCTTCAAGCGTAAGCGCGACCTGCGCGTCCTGGCCACGGGCCCCGCCGCGACGCCCTCCGCCAACGCCCGTTACCTGGATGTGCGCCGGGTGCGGGGAGGATTCCTGGTCCAGACGCCCGACAGCTACCCCGACGACGGCATCGAGCTCAAAACTGCGACCGCGCGCGCCCCCACGTCCGAGGAGGTGGCCGACCTGCGCTACGCCTGGAAGATCGTCAAGCACATCAAGTCCAACGGCATCGTCCTGGCCCGCGACCGCGCCCTGCTGGGGATGGGCGCCGGGCAGCCCAACCGCGTGACCAGCGTCAAGCTGGCGGTGGAGCGGGCAGGGGTGCGCGCCCGGGGCTCGGTGCTGGCCTCGGACGCCTTCTTTCCCTTTCCGGACGGCGTCGAGGCGGCGGCCGCGGCGGGCGTGACCGCCATCATCCAGCCGGGGGGCTCCATCCGCGACCAGGAGATCATCGCCGCCGCCGACAAGGCGGGGATGGCCATGGTCCTGACCGGCGTGCGCCACTTCAAGCACTGAGGCCAAGTCAATTGACTTTTCATATGACTCCTGCCATATTGTAGGTATGCAGAAAATCCTTCCCGTAAGCAGGGTGCAGCCGCAGCTCTATGCCCTCGTGAAGGAGGTGAACGAGGGCGGCGAGCCCGTGATCGTCACCCGACGTTCAGGTGACGCGGCGGTGCTCTTGAGCCGTGAAGAGTACGAAAGCCTGCTGGCCACCATCGAGGTGCTCTCGATGCCCCATATCTTCGAGCGTCTGCGAGAGGCGGAGGAGAACTACGCGACGGGGCGAACCATGACGCTGGGCCAATTGAAGCGTCGGCTGCGCTCGCAGCGCGCGTTGAAAGGGCGGCGTGCCTGAGCAGTATAAGCTCGTATTCACCGAGCCCTTTGCCAAAGATCTGGAGCGCCTGGACCCCGTAGTGCGGGGCCAGGCGCTCCGGGTTTTGGAGGCTATGGAGACGGAGCCCGACGGCGAGCTGCTTAGGGGCGAACTGAAAGGACTGCGCTCACGACGTGTGCGGCGCGGCTGGCGGATCGTCTTTCGAGTGGACGGACAGCGCATAGTCCTGTTACTGATCGGCACCCACGAAGTGTACGAACGGATACGCCGCCGCAGGCGGTGAACGTGCGACGCAGAAGGCGGGGATGGCCATGGTCCTGACCGGCGTGCGCCACTTCAAGCACTAGAGCCAGCCCTTTAGGCCCAGCTCGCTCGCCAGCGCCGCCAGCGCCTGGTACTGGCTGCCACGGATGG
>Ga0082335_1003450_pt1 | contig 25981 bp, 20 predicted proteins | sample Subgrocontami58m_FD_72375 | JGI IMG/M metagenome (GOLD analysis project Ga0082335, IMG submission 72375) | Subsurface groundwater microbial communities from S. Glens Falls, New York, USA - GMW37 contaminated, 5.8 m (SPADES assembly) (version 2) ...
CACGCCGCTGGAGAACCGCCTGGAGGAGTTGATGTCGATCGTCGAGTTCGTCGACAAGCATCGGCTGGGGCCGACGTTCAGGTTCCTGGCCGATCACCAGGTGCGCGACGAGTACGACAAGGTGGTCGGCTATCGCCACCTCGACGGTATCGGCAAAAGCCTCGCACCGATTCTGATCCGCCGGACCAAGAACCAGGTGCTCAATCAACTGCCCGAGCGGCTGGACAAGAATTTCTTCGTGCCCATGACCCCGGAGCAGCGTACACATCACGAGGAAAACCGCGAGATCGTCGCGAAGATCGTCGCGAAGTGGCGCCGGTACAAGTTCCTCTCCGAGGGCGATCAGCGCCGGCTCATGATTGCGCTTCAGAACATGCGCATGAGCTGCGACAGCACCTACTTGCTGGATCACGAGACGGACTTCGGCGTCAAGGCCGACGAGCTGGTGACGTTGCTGGATGAAGTGCTCGAGCAGCCCGGTTCGAAGGTCGTCATCTTCAGCCAGTGGCTGCGCATGCACGAGCTGCTCGTCAGGCGCATGAGGAAGAAGCGGTTCGATCACGTGCTGTTCCACGGCGGCGTCGATGGATCGCAGCGCAGGGCACTCGTCGATCGTTTCCGCGAGGACGACCGCTGCCGCGCGTTCCTGGCGACCGACGCCGGGGGCGTCGGGCTGAATCTCCAGCACGCCTCGGTCGTGGTGAACATGGATTTGCCGTGGAATCCGGCCGTGCTTGAGCAGCGCATCGGCCGCGTGCATCGCCTCGGCCAGCGACAGCCGGTCCGGGTCGTCAGCTTCGTTGCGCAGGGAACCATCGAAGAGGGCATGCTCTCGGTGCTGAAGTTCAAGAAGTCGCTGTTCGCGGGCGTGCTCGACGGCGGCGAGAGCGAAGTGTTCCTCGGCGGCAGCAGGCTGACTCGCTTCATGGAGACGGTTGAGAAGACCACCGGGGCGATTGCCGAGCCGCTCGTCGAGGATCGGGATGAGGCGCGGGTCGCGGAGCCGGACGTCGAGATCACGCCCCGGCCTGCCCCACAGGCGGCACTCGACGGCTGGGCGACGCTCGTGCAAACCGGGCTGACCCTGCTCGACCAGCTTGCAGCGGTGTCTCGTCCCTCGTCAGACACTCGCGCTGGCCTCCGCTTCGTGCAGCGCGATCCGCAAACGGGTCAGAATTATCTGAAGATCCCCGTGCCCGGCCCCGAGGTGCTCGACCGTGCACTTCAGACGATCGGCAACCTCCTGGATCAGTTCAGACGATGAGCCGACCTGAGCAGCACTCATGGCCGTGAGCCGATCGCCACAGCATCATCCGACGATCCGGACGCCTACTGTGGCGAAATGGCCATCGAACGCGAAGGCGACACGAATCCGCCGCTCGGCCACCAGCCACGCGGCGTCGAACCACGGTGTTTTGGCCGTGGCGACGGCTTGGCGGATTTCGCCTGGCGACGCCGGCGGACCGCCCGCCGGGCGGGCAGCAACTCGTCGCCTGGGAAGCCAGATCGGGTCGACCGGGGCTGATTAGGGGGCTACGGGCGAAACCCCCGAGGGGTGTTACCTCTCGAGAACAGCACGATGACACCGGCGGCGAGCCAGGCGAGGCCCACGATCTTTGCCAGAGCGCTCGCCGCAACGAGAACCCAGATCGTGACCGCCGCGCCGAGCACCGGGACAACACGATGCGCCATCCGTGCCACGCCCTTGCGTCGGACCACGAAGTACCCGACGACCGAGCCGTGCAGCAATGTGAACGCCGCGAGCGCGCCGACGTCGACGATCGACACGAGCACGTCGAGACCATCGTCGCGTCGCGCGGCCCACACGGACACGACAAGGGTCAGCGTGGCCGCGGTCAACAGCGAGACGCGCGGCACGCCGTGACGCGCGTCGACGGTGGCCAGCGCCCCCGGGAGGCGGCCGTCGCGCGCCATGCCGAAGAGGAGGCGCGCGGCCGCCGCTTGCCCCGTCATCGCGGAGAACGCTGGACCGATCGCCTTGGTGACCGCCAGCAGCGTCGCCATCCACGGCGCGATGGCCGCTCGCGTGAGGTCGTAGAACGCCGTGCCCTGTGCCGCAGGCCGTGCCGCGAGATCCGCCGGATCCATCGGGCTCAACACGCCGGCGAGATAGGTTTGGATGACGAAGAGCAGTCCCGCTGCCGCCAGGCAGAACAGGATGGCGCGCCCGACCTGGCGCGAATCGCCCGCGGTCTCCTCCGCGAATGACGCGATGGCGTCAAACCCCAGGTAGGACAGCACGGCGACGGAAATCGCCCCGGCGATCATGAATGAGTCGATTCCCGCGGTGCCGGTGAACGGCGCAGACCACGGTCTGGCCGGGCCGTGCGCCGCGAGCACGACGAGGGCACTGACGACGAACGCCGCGAGCACGACGACCTCCGCGACCAGCACGAGCAGGCCCACACGCGCCGCGACGCCGACACCGGCCAGGTTGAGAGCTGTTGTGATGGCGAACGCCAGGACTGTGAACGCCCACGCCGGAAGGACTGGCATCAACGCATGCAGGGCGATGCCGGAGAAGAGGTAGGCGACGGAGGGAATCAGCAGGTAGTCGAGCATCGCCAGCCAGCCCGCGAGGAATCCCGCGCGGCGACCGACCCCTTCCCCGACGTAGGCGAAGACGGAGCCGGCGTGCGGCACGACGGCCGACATCTGCGCGTAGGACCACGCCGTGAACGCCATGGCGAGCGTGGCGAACACGTAGACGAGCGCCACCGCGCCGCCCGTGCGCGCGTCGAGGACGCCGAAGACACCGACTGGCGCCAGCGGTCCGATGAACAGCAGGCCGTAGACGATCAGGTCCCGTCGTGACAAGCTGCGCCTGAGCGCCTTCGCGTGCGGCCCATCCATCATGGGTGTCTCCTCAATCGGCTCCATGGTAGTTTCCGGCGTGGTGAGCGGAGGAACTTTATGACCGTGCGGCGCGAGAAAGCTGTGGGGAATCCCCGCTACGCCGTGAAGACTTCAAACCGAACCCGCGTGCGGCTCGCGTATGCGGTTGCCGTGACGGTCGACGTGTGCCAATGGCTGCTCGGCCCCGTGGGATGGGCGTTTGCCGACGAGATCCTCGACGTCGTGGCGGCGGTGCTGATCTCATGGGCGATCGGGTTTCACCCGTTGTTTCTGCCGGCGTTCGTCCTCGAGCTCCTGCCGGTCGCGGACATGTTGCCGACGTGGACCGCGTGCGTGGCGCTCGTCGTGATGGTTCGCCGCAAGCAGGAGCCCCCGCCACCCGGCCCAGGTCCCGTCATCGATGTCTGAGCGCACGTTCTCGCGCTCTATGAGTGCCGGCGACCTGGGCGGCGGGACGGCGACCTCGGATATCGAGGCGCGGCGCCAGTGGCGCGATCGATGATCACGAGGGGCCGCTCGTCGCCTGCCGGGTACGCGAAACGGCCGGCCGGCGGCCGCACCAAGAGCGCGATGTGGATGGTCGTGACGAACGCCAGAATTGACGCGGGCGCCGTGAGTGTGAGATCGGTCATCTGGCCCGGGTAATCGAGGATTCTGCTGGGTCTACTCACAGCAAGCAGACTGCCAGATCGACGGGCTGAGCCTCAACGTCAGAGGCTGCCGAGCACTTCAAGGGACGTGAGGGGAATCGCGAATTCTTCGTTGTGCCGGAAATCCGACGCGCAGGAACGTAACCTCGTCGACGAAACTGTCAGCGCTATCTCCTCACGCACGGTGACGGACCGTCTACCGGTGGCGACAACTCACCAGCTATTGCTCGCGTCGCCCCGCTCGATCGTCAAGACCAAGTTGGAGCAGGACTATCATCGGACTGAGCCCCACATGATCCGTCAGCTGCGGAGCAGCCTGGTTCTCAAGACCGCGGTTCTGTTCGCGGTGGCGGCGCTGGTCCCGTTCGTCCTGGCGGCGACGTTCCTGGTCCGCAGCGCCCGCAACGCGTTGTACGACGAGGTCGTGCGCGGCCTGGACGCGCGTGTCGAGTTGATGCGCGACGCCCTCGACGCGCGGCTCGTCGCCCTTCGGGGCAATGCCATTGCATGGGCGGGCCTCGAGGTGATGACCGATTTGCTCGCCGACGACATCGACAAGCGAATCACGGTTGCCCTTGAAGGCCTCAAACGCGACTACGCGCTCGATGGAGACATTCACGTCATTGCGGCCGACGGCCGCGTCGTCGCGTCGAGCGCCGAAGCCGCGATTGGCCGGAGGATCGACGACCAGTCGCTGCTCGGTCTCCCTCGCGGCGATACGCGCGCCCGCGCGGCGGGGGCGTCGCCGATCGACGGTCTGCCAACCGTGGGTTTTGCGGTGCCGATCACGTCAAGGGCGGTCGGCGACAGGGTGATCGGCACCCTCCTCCTCGAATATCACCTGGCGGATCTTCAGCGCTCCGTGCTGTCCGGCACCGTTCCCATGGCGGCCATCATCGACAACGGCCGTGTGGTATCCGCCACCGATCGATGGGTGCCGGAACTCGAGCAGGTGCCAGCCGGTCGCCACGAGTTCGGCCCGTTCATCGTCTCGTCGGCGACCCAGAAGGGCGGCGCGGTGTTCCGGGGATTCGGGTGGACCGTCATCGGCGCGGCCGAGCGCGACGTGGTGCTGGCCCAGGTGATCCGTGTCGAGCGCATCAGCCTGGCGGGCGGGCTCGCCGGCGTCGCTCTGCTGGTGCTCCTCGTGGCGGCCGCCGCTTCGCGTGGCGTCCGGCCGCTGCTGGCCGTGTCCAGGGCCGCTGACCAAATCAGCCAGACGATGGACCTGTCCCACAAGGTGCCGGCGGACCGGGTGGACGAGATCGGCCAGATGGGCAGGGCCTTCAATCGCATGGTCGACGAGGTCAACCGGCACGTCGATATGCTGCTGCAGGCCAACATCGAGATGCTGGAGGTGCTCGGCAGCGCGATCGCGAAGCGCGACAGCGACACCAGCGCGCACAACTTCCGGGTGACGCTGCTCGCGCTGGAACTGGCCGAGGACGCCGGGCTCGATCGTTCTGCGCTGCAGGCGCTGGTCAAGGGCTCCTTCCTCCACGACGTGGGCAAGATCGGCATCAGCGACACCATCCTGTTGAAGCCGGGCCGGCTCGACGCCGCCGAGTTCGAGATCATGAAGTCGCATGTCCTCCATGGGGCGGACATTGTCGGTGGTCACGGCTGGCTCCACGACGCGCTCGACGTGGTCAGATCCCATCACGAGCGTGTCAACGGCAGCGGCTATCCGGACGGGTTGGTGGGCGACGCGATCCCGATCAACGCGCGGATCTTCGCGCTGGCGGATGTGTTCGACGCGCTGACCTCCGCCCGGCCTTACAAGGCCGCCCTGCCGTTCGACGAGGCGATCGCGTTGATGGCCCGCGACCGCGGGCAGCACTTCGACGCCGAACTGTTCGATCGTTTCGAGCGTCTCGCGCCGGAATTCTACAGAAGGATCTGCCTGGCGGAGGTGTCCGACCTCGCGCGGACGCTGCGGAGCCGGATGCGTGCCTACCTGTTCGGCGGGATCGATGCGCTATGACCCGGGGATCACCAGCAGGACGGTGAAATCGGGCTCTACTCGGTCGCGTCGGACGTAGCCGACCGCACCATCGACTTGTCGGACAAAGGCCTTCACGGCGTCCTCCGACTCGAGGACAACCGGAGGGTTCACGCCCTTGAAGTGCTGCTCGTTCCAGTAGGCGACCAGCTCCCGCCGCTCCCGATGCAGGACCGCACGGCTGAAGGCCTGCCGGGCCGCATGATCCGGAGGCAGGTTCACCGGCACGATGCGGGATCCGTCCTTCCAGAACAGCCGCTCCTTCAGGAACAGACGCGCCGCCATCCGCTCCGACACCGCCTCGCCCGGCGCCTTGCGGGCGATGAGCACGATGTCGGGGCTTGGCGCGAGCTGCAGCCACGCCCTCAGCAGCGTCCCGAGCAGTGCCGGCACCGCGACGTTCATGACCTTCCCCGCCGCATCAGAACAACACGCCGAAGCCGGCGAGCAGCCGACTTCCCGTGGAGGTCTCGGTCGGGAAGACCTGCCCCGATCGGCCCTGGACCTCGAGCTTGAGAGACATCGCCGGGAGGGGGCGGAAGAGCAGCCCCGCGCTCGTGGCGGTGTAGGTTTCGTCGTCTCGACTGTGCGCGCGTTCCTGGCGGGCGACGATGGAGAACCGATCGGTCAACGCCACCACGCCCTGCAGATACGCGGCGTACTCGGCGCGGGTCGCGCCGTCCAGCGAACGCACGCGTCCGGCTGTCGTCTCGCCGCGGATCTCGAGGCGGCCGACCCGCGCCAGCAGGTCGGCGCCCGAAAACGTCACGACGTCGCGGGTGTCGCGTTCGGTGTACCGCACGACGGGAACGCCAATCTGGAGGGCGCCCCGGCGGATTCGTACCCGCCCGCCGACCATGCGTTCGGTGTGTCGATCGCCGGTGCTTCTGTCGATCGACCCGTTGTGCTGTACGAAGAGGTTGTAGTCCACGTCTCGCTCCGAAGTGGTCCACGTGCCGAACGCCTGCAGGCCCGTGATGAATGCGGGGAACGTCGCGAAGCTGGCCACGGGGCGAGAGACGGTCCAGGTCAGGGGATCGGGGTGAATCTCGTTCCACGTGCCGACGGGCGTCAGGAACTTGCCGACTCTGACCTTGAATGCGTCGGCGTGCAGATAGTCGACGTAGAGCCGCTCGAGGTCAGCGTTGTTCTGGAAGGAGATCCCGCTGCTGTCGACCTGCAGGAAATGTGTCTCCTCGGCTTCGACGAAGAAGCGCACTCGTGACCCGATGTCGCCGAAGATGAACAGGCTGAGGTCATCGAAGGCGAACGCGGCCCGTTGGTCGGTGGGGTTCTCGAAGTCGGTCGAGGCGTACCCGCCCAGGCGAACGCCGGATGAGCCGAAGGGCAGGCCGGCGCCGAGCGTGTACCCGTCCTGACCACCCGGATCAGGCGCCTGCGCGGCAACGGGTGATACGAGGAACACGACGAACCAAACGAGCGCGAGCAAAGAGTTGAACCGCATCGTGCGTGGTGCTCCTCTCGGGTCCAAGGCAATTCTACCCTTCCCCTTTCCTGGCGCATCCACGCACGCCACGCGCACGCAGCCCTCGGTCATTCCCGCTGCTGGCGATCCGCAGGCCCTCGCGATTCATCGTTGCGGCGTGCGCGTGAGCAGGGTCAGATCAAGACGGGTTGAGGTGGTGCCGCGCACCGGGAAATCAGTTAGACTGTCCGCGTTTTGACGCTCCCTGCTCTTGTTGATGCCGTGGTCATTGGGGGAGGACCGGCCGGGTCGTCGGTCGGCCGGCTGCTGGCCGCCTGGGGGCACTCGGTCGTCATCCTCGACAGCCCGGCGCCGCGATCGCGCGGTCTCGCCGAATCGGTTCCACCCAGCACGCGAAAACTGCTCGCCGAGGTTGGCGTGCTGGCCGCGGTCGATCGCGCGCATTTCTATCGCTCGAGCGGCAACACCGTGTGGTGGGCGGCGAGCGAGCCACGCCTGGAAATGTTCGGCGTACCAGGGACCGCTCCTGCGGCGCTCGGCTATCAGGTCTTCAGGCCCGATTTCGACCGCGTGCTCGTCGAGAGCGCCGAGTCGGCCGGCGCCGATGTGCGCACCCCGGCGCGCGTGCGGTCGGTCGCGTTCGGCGGCGAGAGCGCCGTTGTCGACTACGAACATCACGGGCGTCAGTCGACGATCGCCGGCCGGTTCGTTCTCGACTGCTCGGGACGCGTCGGCGTCGTCGGCCGCCGGTTGCGGTGCGCGCAACCGGGCCACCGGATGGTCGCGCTCGTCGGCGTCTGGCAGGGCCACTCATGGGATCTCCCCGAGGAGACGCACACCGTCGTCGAAACCTACGAGGACGGCTGGGCATGGTCGGTGCCGATTTCCTCGACGGCGCGGCATGTGGGCGTGATGGTCGGTCAGGGCCAGAACTATCAAGCCGAGATTGAGAAGACGGTGCACCTCCGCCGCGCCCTTGGGGCGGCCACGCTCCAGCACGAGTGGGCGTGCGACGCATCCCTCTACTTCGCGGAGCGGTACGCCGGCCCGCAGTTTCTGCTCGTCGGCGACGCTGGATCCTTCATCGATCCGCTGTCGTCGTTCGGCGTGAAGAAAGCGCTGGCCTCCGCCTGGCTCGCGGCCATCGTCGCGCACACGACGCTGACGCATCCCGAGCGAGAGTCGATGGCGCTCGATTTCTTTTCGCACTGGGAACGCCACGTGTACGCGACCCATCTCCGATGGTCGCGCGATTTCGCGCGGGCGGCCTGTGCTGGGCATCCGAGCGCGTTCTGGTCGGCGCGCGCCGAGACCGAAGTCGACGCGCCTGACACTGACGAGGCGGATGTCACGGCGGGCGAGGTCCGGTTCGCTGCGAGCTCGGAATTCGATCTCACGCTCGCCGCCGGCGTGCGCTTCGAACCGCGTCCGGTCATCCGGGGACGCGAGATCGTGCTCGAAGAGGCCTTCGCGGGCGGCCTGCGCTTCGTGGGCCACGTCGATCTCGTCACGCTCGCGGAGATGGCGTGTCACCACCGGCGCGTGCCGGATCTGTTCGACGCCTACTGCCGAAGCTGCACGCCTGCGCCGCTGCCGAATGTGGTGAGTGGTTTGTCGATGCTCGTCGCCAAAGGAATCCTCCATGAGCGTTCGTAGCTGGATGGCGTTCGCGGTGTTCGTGCTGGCCGCGCCGCTGGCGCATGCGCAGGAGGACGGCGGCATTCCCGTCCAGAACGACGTCGTGCGCGCGAAATGCGGGTCGTGCCATCGCACCGACGACAAGGGGCGCATGTCGCGCATCTCGTACCGCCGCGCCACGCCGGAGAACTGGGAGAAGACCATCAAGCGGATGGTCGTCCTCAATCACGCGAATCTCGATCCGGCCGATGCGCGGGTCATCCTGAAATATCTGGCGGACCATCAGGGCCTGGCGCCCGAAGAAGGGCGGCCCGTCGAGTTCGAGCCTGAACGCCGCATGATCGAGTACGCGTACACGGCCGACAAGGATACGTCCGATACGTGCGGGTCCTGTCACTCGATCGCGCGGGTGTTGAGCGAGCGGCGCACGAAAGAGGAGTGGGAGCTGCTCGTCGCCATGCACCGGGGCTATTACCCGCTCGTCGACAGCCAGCCGATGAACGGCGGGCAGGGATTCCGCCGCACGCGTCCCCTGCAGACCGAGCCGGGGCCCGACGGGCGTCCGCCGGACAACCGGCACCCGATGGAGAAGGCGCTCGAGCACCTGACGAAAACGCTGCCGCTCACGACGTCCGAGTGGGCGGCGTGGTCCGCCGCGATGCAGCCGCCAAGACTGGCGGGCCGGTGGGCGGTCGTCGGGGCGCTGCCGGGCAAAGGCGCGGTGTACGGACAGGTGACGATCGCCGCCGACGCGAGCGCCCCCGACAGCTTCACGACCGAGACGCGGTACACGGTTGCACGAACCGGTGAAACCGTGGCGCGCACAGGCAAGGCGCTGGTGTATACGGGCTACCAGTGGCGGGGCCGCGCAGCCAGCGGCACCGATGCGGAGGTGGTCTGGCGAGAGGTCCTCTTCGTCGAGCGCGACTGGACGACGATGACGGGACGCTGGTTCACCGGCGCCTACGACGAGATCGGCATCGACGTGAAGCTCGTGCGGTTGAGCGGCGATCCTGTCGTGTTCGGGACAAGCGTCTCCGCGCTCGAGACATCCTCGACCGCACAGGCCGTCACGATCTATGGCGCGAATCTTCCCGCTGCGCTGCAGGCTGACGATGTCGGGCTGGGACAGGGCGTCAAGGTCGCGCGCATCGTCAGCGCGAAGCCGGACGAGATTGCGCTCGAAGTCGACGTTGACGCTCGGGCGCCCATTGGCGTGAGAGATCTGTCGGTGCCCGGCGCGGTGAAGACAGCCGCGCTGGTCGTCTACGACAAGATCGACGGCCTGAAGGTGACGCCACGAGCTGGCATGGCACGCGTCGGCGGCACGGTGTTTCCCAAACAGTTCCAGCAGTTCGAAGCGGTCGGCCTGAACAACGGACCTGACGGCAAGCCCGACACCGCGGACGATCTCAACCTCGGCCTCGTCAACGCGAAATGGTCGGTCGAGGAATACACGGCGACCTTCGGTGACGACGACATGCAGTACGTCGGCACGCTGGACCAGGGCGGGCTCTTCACGCCCAACGTCGACGGTCCGAATCCGAAACGCACCGGCAACCGCAACAACATCGGCGATGTCTGGGTGGTCGCCGAGCTGGCCACGCCCGATGGGCGCGCCGAGCCGCATCCGCTGCGCGCGCGGGCGCATCTGCTCGTCACCGTGCCCCTTTACATGGCCTGGTTCCAGGCGGAGGCAGGCCGATGACCGCGTGGGCCGCTCGTGAGCACCATCGCTTCGAGGCGGCGGGGAAGCCGTTCGTCTATCTGGTTCCCAGCGCGGCCATCTTCGAGCTCGACGAAGCCGCCGATGCCATCCTGCGCGCGCTCGGCGAGCGGCCGCGCACACGCGAGGAGCTCGCCGGCGGCGACGACATCGACGCCGCGCTGGCCGAGCTCGCGCGCGTGCAGGCGATCGGCGCGGTGAGTGCTCCCCCACCACAGACGCCAAAGATCATCCCGCTCGCCCCGTTTCCGCTGACGACGATGGTTCTGAACGTGACGAACCAGTGCAATCTGAGCTGCGAGTACTGCTACGAGTACGGCGAAGACAAGATCGTCGACACCGAGAAGGGCAAGCAGCCCAAGTTCATGAGCGAAGAGACGGCGCGCGAGAGCGTCGACTTCATGCTGAAGGAGTCCGGGACCAACACGATCGCGCACGTGACCTTCTTCGGCGGCGAGACGCTGCTGAATTTCTCCGTGCTGAGGAAAACGATTGCGTACGCGCGGCAGCGGGGTGAACAGCTGGGCAAACAGGTCGATTTCAGCCTGACGACCAACGGCACGCTTCTCAAGCCGGACATCATCGAGTTCCTGGCCGAGAATGACGTGGGCGTCACGATTTCGATCGACGGTCCCAAAGAGGTGCAGGACAAGTTCCGCGTCTTCCACAACGGCACGGGCAGCTACGACGTGATCACGCCCAGAATCAAAGAGCTGTTGAAGCGCCACCGCAGCCGTCCGATCGGCGCCCGCGTCACGCTCACGTCGGGCAAGATGGACGTGAAGCGCATCTACCAGCATCTCACCGAAGACATCGGATTCTGGGAAGTCGGGTTTGCGCCGGTCACGACCGCGCCCGGCCGCGGGCACGCGATTTCCGACAGCGGCTACGACGAGATGCTCGGGCAGTTCCGCGAGCTTGCCGACGATTTCCTCGCGGCATCCGTACAGAACCGGCATCACGGCTTCTCGAACGTGAAGGAGACGCTCGAAGAGCTGCACAAAGGCGTGAGCAAGGCGTTCCCGTGCGGCGCGGGGCTCGGGCTGCTCGGCGTCGCGACCGATGGCGACGTCGCGCTCTGCCACCGGTTCGCCGGTTCCGACTCGCACAAGCTCGGCACCGTCCGCACCGGCATCGATCGCGACGCCCAGCGCGCCTTTCTCGAAACGCATCACATCGCCGACAAGACCGATTGCCGCACGTGCTGGGCGCGGCCGCTCTGCTCGGGCGGGTGCTACCACGAGGCGCATACGCGCTACGGCGACACGCGGCGCCCCAACCTGCACTACTGCGACTGGATTCGCGGCTGGACCGACGTGTGCCTCGAGATCTACGGGGCACTGGCGGTCCGCAACCCGGCATTCCTGACTCAGTTCGACGACGAACCCGCGAAGGAGCCCGTGTCATGACGCACTTGAAACCCGTCAACCGCAAGGCCGCACGCGTCGAGCGCGCGACCGCACAGGATGTGGTCGCGCTGCAGCGCACGGGGCTGCCGCAGTTGCCGCATTTCCCGATCGGCTGCTCGCTCGTGTTCTCGCCGGGCTGGGAGGCCGATCGCGCGGGCGGCACCGCCGGGCTCTGCCAGCCGGTCGAACGCGACCTGTTCGACTGCCACATCGGCTGCTACTGGCCGGCGCAGGTACCCGACCAGCTCAATCACGCGCCGGACTGGACCAGCAAGTGCGCGGCGGCCCAGAAGGACTGGCGCAAGATCGATCTCATCTTCCCGTGAGCATCATGAAGAGACTCTTCCTCGCCGCCACGCTCACGCTGGCCACGTCGCTCTCGGTCTTCACGGCGGACAAGCCCCGCGTCATCGCCGGGAACGGCACGCTGATCATCGGGTCGTATCCGAAGCAGTACTGGATCATCGATGAAGCGACGGAAAAGGTCGTCGGCACGATCCCGTACCAGTCGGGGATCCCGCGCCGCACGACCCTCTCGCGCGATCGCAAGCGCTTCTACACGATCGAAGCGGCGATGGAGAAGGTCGAGATTCTCGACATCGCGGCCCGCAAGACGATCGACACCTTCACGCTCAGCGCGGGCAGCAGGAAAGTCAGAATCAGGAGCATCGAGCCCGACCCGCTGCACCGGTTCGTCATGATGGTCACCGCACCCGCCACCAAGCTGATCGATCGATTCGAGATTGGCGCGCCGGCGCTCGTGCAGTACGACCTGGCGAGCCACACGATCGTCCGAACGGTGCCCTGGCCGAAGGACGAGGAGCGCCAGAACGCCAACATCCTCTTCTCGCCGGACGGCGGCCTGATGTACCTCTTCAGCGATCAGGACGTGCTCATCTACGAGACGAACACGTTCAGCCAGGTCGACAAGTGGGAGCTCTCCCGGCCGATCGAAGAGGGGTTCGGCCGGCTCGAATTCGGATCGCGCGACGTGATGAACGACGAGCCGGGGTTCTACACGGCGATCTTCAACGTCTCCGATCCAGTCCAGCATCGCCGGATGATGGGGATCGGCCGCGTGAACCTGGCGGCGAAGACCGTGGACTTCTATACGCTCGGTCCGTCGACGTCGCTCAGCTTCGCGCTCGCGCCGGGGCGGAAGGCCGCGTACGGCCTGTACGAGGAAATCGGCCGCTACGAGTTCTGGAAGTTCGACCTCGAGCACCGCAAGCTCGCCAACCGCGTCGAGTTCGCGGGCCGTCCCCGCATGGGGCTGAAAACGAGCTCGAACGGCAAGGTGCTGTACATCTACGTCGCCGGCAACACCATCGATCTCTACGACGCCACGACGTACCAGTATCTGCGCACGATCACCATTGACGGCGATCAGACAACGGAACTGTTCGTGCTGCCGACGCCGCCGGCGGCGATTGCCTCGTCACCATAGCGGGCCGTGTTCGATCGGGACCTCCGGCGCGCGCTCCGCTTCGTCGTTCCGTACTGGCGCCGGCTCGCGCTCGTGCTCGCGCTCAGCTTCGCCAGCACCGCACTCTCGCTCTATCTCCCGCTCCTGTCACGCGACTTCTTCGATGGCGCGCTGATTGGCAAGGACGTCGCCACGCTCACGCGCGTGGCGCTCCTGTTCGCCGGCGTCACGCTGGCCAGCTTCGCCGCGAATATCGTCAGCGGCCTCCGTTACACCCGCGTGTCGGCAGACATCCTGTTCGACATGCGGCTCGAGATGTACCGGCATCTGCAGCGCCTGTCGCCGCGGTTCTACGTGCGGACGCGCCTGGGCGACATCATGTCGCGCATCAACAACGACGTCGGAGAGATTCAGCGAATCGCCGCGGAGATGGCGCTGGCGTGGGTAGGCAATGTGCTGTTCCTCGCGGGGACGGTCGCGATGCTCGCGTGGCTCGACCTCCGTCTCTTTCTCGCCACCGTGGCCCTGACGCCGATCGGTCTGTGGGCGCTCGCGCACTACCGCGCCGAGCTCGAGGCGTCGGTCGCGGCGCTCCGGCAGCGCAGCGCCGACATCGGCAGCTTCCTCATCGAGACGCTACAGGCGATGAGGCTGGTCGTGACCTCGAACGCGCAGGAGCGCGAGCTGGCGCGTTTCCGCGAGCGCAATGCCGCATTTGTCGCCGCGCTGATGTCGATGCAGTGGCTCACGTATCTCTCCGGCGGGCTCCCCGGGCTGATCCTGTCTGTGGGGACGGGCGTGGTCTTCGTCTACGGCGGTCTGCGTGTGATTCACGGCCAGATCACCGTCGGGACGTTCATCGCGTTCATGGCGTACCAAATGCGCGTCCTGCCGCCGCTGCAGGCGCTGATGGGGATGTACGCCAACCTCGCGACCGTGCGTGTCTCGCTCGGGCGCGTCTCCCAGATTCTCGACGAGCCGATCGAGGTCGAAGAGCACCCCGAGGCGATTGCGCTGCCCTCGGTCCGCGGCGAGATCGAGCTCGATGCGGTCACGGTGTCCTTCGATCGGGGCGGGCCGGTGCTCGAGGACGTGTCGTTCATCGTCCATCCCGGGGAGATCGTGGCCCTGGTCGGTCCGAGCGGCAGCGGAAAGTCGACGGTCGCCGACCTGCTGTTGCGCCTGCTCGATCCGGACGCAGGGCAGATTCGGATTGACGGACGCGACGTGCGAACGGTCCGTCTGCTCGACTTGAGACGCCGCATCGCGCTCGTCGACCAGGAGCCGTGCGTGCTGCACGCATCGATTGCCGAGAACATCCGCTACGCCCGTCCGGAGTCGACGGATGCGGACGTCGAGGCCGCCGCCCGGCAGGCCGCGCTCGAGAGCTTCATCGACACGCTGCCACAGCGGTATCAGACCATCGTCGGCGAGCGGGGAATGGCGCTGTCGGCGGGCGAGCGGCAGCGGATCGCGCTGGCGCGCGCGTTTCTGGCCGAGCCCGACGTGCTGGTGCTCGACGAGCCGACCTCGGCGCTCGATCCCGAGACGGAGCGCCAGGTGATCGACGGCTACGAGGCCGTGATGCGGGGCCGCACCACCATCGTGATCACGCATCGCCTGGATGTCGCGCGGCGCGCGGACCGGATCATCACGATCGCCGGCGCACGCGTCGTCGAACCGGCGTTCTGATTCCCATGCCAACTGGACGTGGCGTCCGCGTCGCCATCATCGACAGCGGCGTGCACGCGGAGCATCCGCACGTCGGCGGCGTCGCCGGCGGCGTGGCCATTGACGAACGCGGCGGCCAGCACGAGGACTGGGTCGACCGTCTGGGCCATGGCACCGCGATCGCGGCGGCCATTCGTGAGAGGGCGCCGGACGCCGAGCTGTTTGCCGTCAAGGTCTTCGATCGCGCGCTGACGACGAACATCGCCTCGCTCGTCGACGGTATCGACTGGGCCGCCCGCTCGGGGATGCACCTCGTCAATCTCAGCCTCGGCACGTCGCGCGAGGTGCACGAGGACGCCCTGCGCGACGCGGTCGCGCGCGCGACCGCCCATGGCGCGATCGTCGTCGCGGCGTGCAGCGACCAAGACGTGCGGTGGCTGCCGGGCAGCCTGCCGGGCGTGCTGCCGGTGGAGGTCGACTGGACCCTGCCGCGCGATCGCTACCGGGCGGCCACGATCGATGGCGTGACGGTGTTTCACGCATCGGGCTTCGCACGCGAGATACCGGGCGTGCCGCCGGAGCGCAATCTGCACGGCGTGAGCCTGGCGGTCGCGAACATGACGGGGTTCGCCGCGTGCGCGATGGAAGGCCTGTCCCCTCGTTCGCTCGAGGCGCTCGTGCGGGCGCTCCTCACGGCGTCTTGATCGCCAGCGTGGGCGCCGCCATCAGGAAGATGCTCAGCGTGAACATGCGTGTTCTTTCGTGGCGCGCTGGGCGCTCGGCATATCGCTCGGAATGGCTGGACGATTCGAAGAGGCGGTCTCCACGCTCGAGGCTGCCGCAGGGATGTCGGGGCGCCACTCGCCGGCACTCCCCGCACGCTACGTGCCGCCTGCCGACCGCGTTCCCAGCGCGAAGGCCTGCTCGTTCACCTGAGCTCCCAACGCGAAGGCCTGCTCGTTCACCTGAAGCAGCGCCGGCTTGTCGTGCAGGGCCCGTCGCATCGCGGTCAGGAACGTCTCGTCCGGGAAGAGCCCCGTGGCCTTCGCCAGCGCACCCAGCGCCACGATGTTCTTGACCATGACCCGTCCGAGGTCGCTCGCCATCGCGGTCATCGGCACCGGCTCCACGTGGATGCCGGGTGCGAGCGCCGGCGGGTCCGGGACGACCGAGCTGTCGTAAATCACGATGCCCCCGTCCACCACCGCCGGCCCGAACATCGCGAGGCTCGGCGCGTTGAACGCCACCAGCACGTGAGGACTCGGCGCGGCGGGAGACAGCACTTCCACGTCCGCCAGCCGCACGTCCGCATACGACGTGCCCCCGCGCGACTCCGGCCCGTAGCTGGGAATGTGCGTGGCGTCGAAGCCTTCGTTGATCGCGGCGTGCGCGACGATCATGGCGACGGTCTGCGCGCCGTCTCCGCCGGCGCCTGCGAGCTTGAGCGCGATGTCGCCGCCCCAGCGCTCGTGCGGAAATCCCCTGCAGAAGCGCGGCACCGGCTCGGTTGAGCCGCCGATCGCCGCGTTGACGGCTGCCGCGTCGAAGCTCGGCGTCTTCCACGGCGGCCAGGCCTCGCGCGTGGCCGTCACGTCCTTCTTCACGCCGAGCGGGAACACCGGCACCATCTGCTCCCTCACCCAGCGCTCCGCCTCGGCGGGCGTCTGTCCCAGATGCAGCGGGCATTCCGCGAGCACTTCGATCATCGCGAAACCGCGATTCTCGACCTGGAGCCTGATCGCCTTTTTGATCGCCTTCTGCGCCTTGACCCGCTGCTTGTTGTCGTACAACGCCACGCGCTCGACGTACACGGGGCCCTCGATTTGCGCGATCAGCTCGGCCACCCGCAGCGGTTCGCCCATGATGCGTTCCCGCCCGTTCGGCGTCGTCGTCGTCCGCTGGCCCATGAGCGTGGTCGGCGCCATCTGGCCGCCGGTCATGCCGTAGATGGCGTTGTTGACGAACAGCACGGTGATCGGAATGCCGAGTTGGGCGGCCTGGAGGATTTCCGCCAGGCCGATGGATGCCAGATCGCCGTCGCCCTGGTAGCTGATGACGATCGACTCCGGATGGGCGAGCTTCTGGCCGAGGGCGACGGCCGGCGCGCGGCCGTGCGCGGCCTGCACGTTGCCGACGTCGAGATAGTAGTAGAGGAAGACCGCGCATCCGACGGGAGAGATCGCCACCGTGCGGTTCTGGATTCCCAGCTCCTCGACCGCATCGGCCAGGTACTTGTGCACGAGGCCGTGACCGCAGCCCGGGCAGTAGTGCGTGCTGTGGTCTTTCAGCCCCTCGCCGCCGGCGTGACGCTCGAACCGTTCGTAGAACACGCTCATGCGGCCGCTCCCCCCGCGCGCGCCGGCGACTCGCTGATGGCGCGGGCGACGATCTCGTCGTGCGACGGCAGAACGCCGCCATATCGGCTCAGGCTCTCGATGCGCGGCGTCCGCGGGATTCCCGCGCGAGAGATCGCGAGGCGCATCTCGTCCTCGAGCTGTCCCGCGCTGGCCTCCACCACGATCACGCACCGCACGTGGCCGAGGAGCGGTGCGAGCGATCGGATCGGGAAGGGCCAGAGCGTGAGCGGGCGGAAGAGCCCCGCCTTGACGCCCATCGCGCGAAGCGTTCTGACGGCGCCTTTCGCCATCCGCGCGGGCGTGTTGCACGCAACGAGCAGCACGTCGGCATCGTCGCAGTGGAACTCGTCGGCACGCTGCTCGGCGTCGGCGATCCGCGCGTACTTGTCGAGGAGACGGAGGTTCTCTGCCTCGAGGTCTGCTTCGCGCATGAAGATCGACACGATCAGATTGCGACGATGCGCCTCGTCGCCCGACACGGCCCAGGCCGGCAGTCCAGGCTTCACCATCGTCCGCGGCAGCGCGACCTTGCCGGTCATCTGGCCCAGGTAGCCGTCGGCGAGCACGACGACCGGGTTGCGATACGTGAAGGACAGATCGAAGGCGAGCATCGTGTGGTCGAGCATTTCCTGCGGCGTCGACGGGGCGAGCACGATCGCATGCGTGTTGCCGTGGCCGAGGCCGCGGCAGGCGAGCTTGATGTCCGACTGCTCCGGGGCGATGTTGCCCAGCCCCGGGCCGCCGCGCATGACGTTGACGATCACGCCCGGTAGTTTGGCCCCAATCATGTACGAGATGCCCTCGAGCATCAGGCTGAAGCCCGGAGACGATGTGAAGGTGGTGGCGCGCACGCCGGCCGCGCCGGCGCCGTACATCATGTTGATCGCCGCGACCTCGCTGACGGCCTGCAGAAAATGGCCGTCCAGCTGCGGCAGGAGCCGCGCCATCAGCTCGGCGCCTTCGGTTGATGGCGTGATCGGATACCCGAAGAAATGGCGGCAGCCGGCGAGGATCGCGCCGATTGCCGAGGCGTACATGCCTTTGATCACGAGCGGCTGGCTGTCGGGCAGCGCGAGGCGGCAGTCGGGAATCGGCTCGGGAGACGGCGTCGCGACGAAGGCTGGCGAGACGCGCGGCGGTTCCGCTACGGGCGCGTCGAACAACGCCGGCCGAAGTCCGTAGGGCTCGGGACAGGCGTCGAAGCACAGGCCGCAGCCGGTGCACTTTTCGAGGTGGATGCTGACGGGCACGAGGCCGGTGCCTTGATGGATCTCGCTGCCGGGTTCGATGCAGTGGTAGGAGCAGGCGTCGATGCAGCGGCCGCAGCCCTTGCAGTATTCCGGAAAGAGGACCGGCTTTGGCTTTGGCCGTTCGGCAAGCGTCGGCATGCGTCTGCCGTTGTGCAATTCGTTCGCCAGCGGGGAGGGGGCTGCTCCCCCGGTGAGGGAGCCTGACATGAGGCGCCTACTGCCGGATACCCGGCACCGGCGTCGAGGTCCTGATTCTCAGGCACCGGCTTCGCGGCGCCCTGCGCACGCGTCGTGGGCCTGCTGCGCGATGGCCGGGATCCCCACCATGTCGAGCGGCTTCTCCATGACCCGGAGCGCACCGTGCTCGAGCGCCTCCCGCACGATCTCCGGCGTGCCGTACGAGGTCATCACGATCGTCTGGCTGCGGGGCGCGGCAGTCTTGATTCTGGAGAGCAGCGTCAGGCTCGTCGCGCCGGGCAGTTCATGGTCGAGCAGGACGACATCGGGAGCATGGGATTCATCCGACAGGGCGCGGATTGCCGCATCGGCGTCGGCGGCCTCGTACACGTCCCAACCCGCTTCCGTGAGCGTTTCCGTCAACGCCCAGCGGATCAGCGGCTCCTCATCCGCAACGAGGATGCGGTGCGCGGCGGGCCGGGCAGGTCGCGACCTGTCGGTGATCATGACCGATCAGGCCGCGACGCCCGTCGGGTGGGTGGCTCCGTAATGGGCGACCCACCCGGACTGACGCAGGTGCCGTGCGATCTCGGCGTGCCGGCGGACGGCGCCCGCCGGAGCCTCGAAGTGTTCGACCACCGACGCCGAAACGTTCCAGTGCGGGAGCACGCACACTTCGTACGAGTGTGTGTCGGTGACTTCGACCGCACAGGTGACGGCGTCCGGACCCTTGTGAAACACGCAACGCAACAGGCATCCGGAGAGAGCGGCCTGCTGTCGCGGCACACGCGTGGTTGCGAGAGGGCTCGTCATATGTACTTGGAATAGCAACGCTGATGCCAAGCACCCCTGGTCTCGCTTGTCGCGTTTCCGGGAGCAATTCGTTGGGCGCGGCGCACCGAGGGCATGATCGGCTGGGGAATTTCACGGGTCGGCGGGAGATTCTCTCCTTCCGAATAAGACCCTCCAGGGTCCGGATAGTCTCCTCGCACGACATCACCGAGCTGAAGCACGCGCAAGAGACGCTGGCGCAGACCCGGGAAGCGCTGTTCCGGTCGCAGAAGATGGACGCACGATCCTCGTCGTCGAGGACGAAGCCGACGCTCGGGGCATCGTGCGCCGGCAGCTCGAGAGTCTTGGGCACCGCGTGCTGGTCGCGGAGGCCTCGACCGAAGCGCTCCTGCTGCTTCAGGGGCCCGGCGCACCGGATCTGCTGCTGACCGATGTGGTGCTCGCGAACGGGATGAACCTCATCGATCTCGCCAACGCGGCACGGGTGCTGCGACCCGGTCTGCCGGTCATTCTCGTTGAGGATCATCACGGAGGTCGGCGTCTGCACGATCTGCTTGAGGCTGTTGCAGAAGTAATTCGGCAGCGTGGGCGGACCCGACGTCGAGCCGAACCCGAGCAGACACCAGGATGACTAAGGCGTCGGCCGCTTGCGGTGAACGAATTCGCGGAAGACGTCCACGCCCATTTTCGAGAGGACGCCGAACGCGGCGTGACGGAACACGTCGCGCGTGCTGAACTCGGCCGGATTCCAGGTGCTCGCCGGAATGACATTCTCGGTCACCAGGCCGGCGACGATCGCCGGGGAGAGGACTCGACGGCCCCTGCGCGTGCGCGCCGTGAACGGCGAGACGAGCGCGTGGCGGAGACGCGGGGCAACGCCCGAGCACTCGCATGCCGTGAACGACGGATCGTGATGGAGCAGTCGGGCGACCGCGTATTTCGTCGTGCTGCCGATGGCCGATCCTGCAAACGACGACGCCCACCGCTTCGTATATCCGGCAGAGCCCGTGCCCCACTCGGGAGGATCGGTCTGCCACTGATCGAGGCCGCTGGCGAGCGTCGCGTGCAGCGCGCCTGGAAGTCCAAGCGTCGACCACACGTACTTGCGCAGCAACTGCTGATCGCTGAGGACCGGCGGCGGAGCCGCGACCGGCGCGTCCTGAGCGAAACTGCTGGTGCCCGCTGCGAGCCAGACGAGGACGAAGGCCACGCGCGAGGTGATATGCATCCGCCAAGAGCATGTCGCAGCTGGCCAGGCGATGTCTGTGCGATTGAGGACACATCGCCAGTGGAGGGTTGTGCCGATGCCTTCGACTATGGAACGCGAGCTTGTGACTGTTGCGTCGAGCCTCTGAGGGGCGAGCGATCAGCACGTGTATGTGGGGTGTCCCTGCGTTGGCAATCCGGAAAGCCGACTTGACAGGTCGGATATGAAGCCATACGATTGAATCTCATTCTGAGAATGAGTCTCAGAATCATTTCTGGAATCGCCTCATGACCACGCTCCGTACCGTCGCCTGCATCATCGGCATGCTCTGCGCGCTCAGCGCACGTTCCGTGTCCGCCCAGGAGCGCGCGTACTTCGTCACCTACGACCACTACCTTGAGGAACCCGGCAACCTGGAGATCGCCGTGGCCAGCACCACCGGTTTCCCCAAAAACCACCAGCCGTCCTATACCGCGCCCTGGCTGGAGCTCGAATATGGCGTCAGCGGGTGGTGGACTACGGAGCTCTACGTCGAAGGCGTGACAACCCGTCACGACGGTTCCGGCTTTGCGGGGTGGCGGTGGGAGAACCGCTTCCGGCCGCTCAAAGGCGAGCATCGAATCAATCCCGTGCTCTACGTCGAGTACGAGAGCATCAACGAGGCAAGCCGCATCCTGAAAGAGATCGTGGGCAGCGGTCCGCTGGCGCTCGAGCCGATCGCCGAGCTGCGTCAGACGCACGCGCACGAGCTCGAAGGGAAACTCATCCTGTCGAGCGTCGTCGGCCCCTGGAACGTGTCAGAGAACTTCGTCGTCGAGAAGAACCTGTCGGAGGATGAGGGGCTGGAATTCGGCTACAGCGTCGGCGTGTCCCGATCGCTCGGGAGCCTTGCCAGCGGGACATCGTGTCACGTTTGCCGGGAAAACTTCGTTGCGGGCGTCGAGGCCTACGGCGGCCTCGGCAGCACCGAGGCCGCGGCGCTGGCGGAGACGCGCCACTTCGCCGCCCCCGTGCTCGCCTGGCACGTGACCCCTCGGTCCACGCTGAAGGTGTCAACGGGGTTTGGATTGACTGGGGCCAGCGATCGCTATCTGCTGCGGGTCGGCTGGGCGTACGAACTGCCGATCGGAGGCCGCTGATGCCGCGGCCACTGGTTCGGTCGTTGTCATTACCGCTTTTCGCGCGCCTGCTGCCGCTTCTCCTGTTGACGCCAATCCTCGCTCGGGGAGGTCAGGTGCGGGAGCGCGATCCGGCCTGGGTGGCGCCGGCCGTCGAGGCATCGAAGGTCAACCCGCTCGGGGGTCGAGCCGACGCGGTCGCAGGCGGGCGGAAAGTGTTCCACCAGCGCTGCGCGACCTGTCACGGCGAAGACGGCCGCGGCGGCACGAAGGCGCCGGATCTGATCCGGCCCGACGCACAAGCGCAGACCGACGGCGCCTTGTTCTGGAAGATCAGCGGCGGGGATTCGCACCGGGGGATGCCGGGATTCAGCTTCCTCCCGGAGGCGCAGCGATGGCAGCTCGTGCTGCATCTTCGCGCGCTCGCGACCGCCGCGTCACCGGACCGATCCGGTTCGCGATAGAATCCGGCGCGGACATGCCGGAGCGATTTCATATGAACACAATCACGGTGGCGCTGGTCGGAGCAGGCATGGGCGTCTGTCTGTCGCTCGATGGCAGCAGCCGCACGCTCGATCACGCCGCGGACGCCCTCGGCAAGATGAGCGCGAGCTGCCATGCCTGCCACGCTCGGCATCCCGAACAAGAGAAGGCCGGCGACGCCGCGCCGTGGAGCCGGACGGCGGCGGCCGCCTATCTCGACCAGCGCCAGAACTGGTGGATGAGGTGGCCGCCGGCGGCCCGCGATCACGGCACGTTCTGCGTGTCGTGTCACACCGTCGTGCCGTACGCGCTCGCGCGTCCCGCGCTTCGACAGGCGCTCGGCGAGAGCGGGCCGTCGGCCACCGAGGTGAAGCTGCTCGACAATGTCACCAGGCGCGTCAGGATGTGGAAAGACGTCGAGCCGTTCTACCCCGATCAGACGCGAGGCGTTCCCAAAACGAGCGAGTCGCGCGGCACCGAGGCGATCCTGAATGCGCTCATCCTGTCGAGCCGCGACGCGCGGAGCCACTCGCCGAGCGACGATGGGCGCCTGGCGTTCGACAACCTCTGGGCGCTGCAGCTGCGCACCGGCGATCAGGCCGGCGCCTGGGCCTGGCTGAATTTCCACAACGAACCGTGGGAAGCGGACGGCTCGCCCTACTACGGCGCCGCGCTTGCGGCCATTGCCGTGGGCATCGCGCCGGGCGGCTACGGCGCTGGCACGGACATCCAGCCGAACGCGAACCTTCTGCGCGACTACCTGCGGCGTGGCAACCAGACGCAGCACCTGTTCAACCGCATCATGGCGCTCTGGGCGTCCGCCGCGTGGCCGGGCCTGCTGACCGACGAACAGCAGCACGCGATCGTTGCCGCCGTGCTCAGCAAGCAACAGGACGACGGCGGCTGGAGTATGTCGTCGCTTGCCGCGTGGAAGCGCCAGGACGGCACGCCGCTCGACACGAAGAGCGACGGCTACGCCACAGGGCTCATCGCCCTCGCCCTGCAGGCGGCTGGCGTCGCGCGGACCGAGCCGCAGCTGCAGCGCGGCCTCGCCTGGCTCGCCGCGCATCAGGACGCGGCGAGCGGGCGCTGGTCTGCTGCGTCTCTCAACAAGCAGCGCGACCCGGCGTCGGACGCTGGACGCTTCATGAGCGATGCGGCGACGGCCTACGCGGTGCTGGCGCTGACGAAAGCGCAGTGAGCGCCGGCGTGCGATCGGGCCACGGTGTAAGCAGCCCTAAAAGGGGATACGGACGCCAATCTGCACGACGCGCGGCGGCTGCACCGCGGACGTCAGCCGCGACGTCGCGCCGGTCACCGAATACTCTTCGACCTCGAGCGACTGGTTGAAGAGGTTGTACGCATCGACGACGGCCGTGAGGCGGCGCGTACCGATTGTCAAACCTTTCTGCAGGCGCGCGTCGACCGTCATCGAGAACGTGAACCGCGTGCGGCCGTTGCGGAACGCGCGGTTGGCCTCGACGCCCTGGTTGAGGCCCGGCATGATCACCAGCCGCGCGAAGTGCTGACCGTCCTGATACCGGCCGATCAGCCCGAGCGTGGTGTCGTTCGCGAACTGGTAGGACCCCGCGGTCTTGATCGTGTAGCCGCGCTCGGTGAAGACGCGTCCCTGCGCGAAGACCCGCGAGTTCGGGTCGATGAACACGTCCCCGAGCACGCCCGCGTCGTTCTCGAGCGCGCCGAAGCCGCGACTCGCGGAGAGCGCTTCGGATCGGCCGGCGGTGACGCCCGCGATGAAGAAGAACTGTTGCGCCCGCACCTGGCCGACGAGCTCCGCTCCGACAAACGTCGCCACACCGTCCACCGGGTTGGTCAGGAGGTAGCGGTCCGCGCCGAAGGTGGCGGGGGATCGGTTGTAGAAGAGGAGAATCTGATCGTCCTGCGAGCCGATGAGATCGACGCCCGTGTCGGGGACGCCGAGGGTGGAGTAGGTCGACTCCTGCACGCCGATGTCCTCGACGCCGACGAGGTTCGTCTCGCGGCGGCCGATCGCCGAGAGCCGCACGAAGGTCGACGGATGCGGCCGCGCTTCGAAGCCGAGGACCGCTTCGTTCATCACCGGCCGCTCGAGCGCCGGATCGATCGTGGAGAACGACGCGTCGCCGCTCGTGCCCGGACCCCAGCGCTGCACGAGGGGCCCGACCGCGCTCGACTGCGGCAGTTCGGCGCTCGTCGCATTCCAGCGGTACATGTTCGCCGTTGGCGCCGTCGGATCGCCGTACGCGAGATCGCGCAGCGGCAGGCGATGCCCATAGCGGCCCCACTGGCCGAACGCGGCCAGCTGCCAGAAATCGAGCATCGCCCAGTGCACGCCCGCGCGTGGCAGCAGGTCGCGCCAGCTGACAACCGTCACACCGGACGTGGCCGATCCGCGCACGGTCTCGAACCGCAACCCGCCGTTGACGGTGACGCGCGGCCGGATCGCGACCGAATCGCTCGCGAACAGCGAGAGCGCCGAGGATCGCCAGTCCGACGGCGCGGCCGGATCGGTGAAGTCCCACACGCGCGCGGGAATGCCGTTGAGGAGCTCGCCCACGCGCCCGGCAAACACGGACTGCGCGGTCGCGGAGCCGCCCGACACGTCCAGGCCGGCGAGCACGGTGTGCCGCACCCCTGACCCCGTTGTGAGGGCGCGATTGAACCGCGCGCCGAGCGACCACGCGCGATCCGATCCCACGCCGGGTTCGAGCAGAGACGGCACCGGCCCGTCAGTGAGGCGCTCCACGACGATGACGCTCGGTGCCACGAGGTCGGTCGCCCGTCGTCCCAGGCTGTAGCCGGCGAAGGCCCGGACGCCGGCGTCGCCGCTCGCGGTGAGGTGCTGCCACGCTGCCTGGAGGTGGAGGCCGGTGTCCTGCTCGCCGGCGCTCGGCTGGCCAAAGGCGAGGTGATGCGGAGCCGCGTCGCGCGCGCGCTGAGCCCAGCCCGTCGTGCGGATCTCGTCGGCCTTCCTCGGCGTGCTCACGAGGTTCAGAAAGGCGGACGACAGGTTCGCGTCGATCACGTTGGCGCTGTGTCGCTCGACGTGGGACGAACGCGTCCAGGTGGCCGACAGCAGCGCGCCCAGCCGTTCGGGCACGAGCGGTCCGCTCAGGAACAGATCCGCGTTCGCCCACGAGTTGAGACGGGCAATCGCGGGCGGCGATGCGGAGGAGCTGCCGGCATTCAGCGCCGGCGGCGACCCGAGGAACTGGAACGTGCGCATCCACGCCGCGGCCGGGCGTCGCGGCACAAGGGACACGGCCATGCCCGGAGCATTCACGTCGATCGGCATGAGCCCCGTCGCGACGTCCACTTTCTCCCACTGGTCCACGCCGGGGATGAGCAGCGGCGCGCCGGTACCGGTCGGGTCGGTGATGTCGGCGTCGCCGACCCGGAAGATCGTTTGCGTCCACGTGCTGCCGTGCGCGCCGACGCGCGCGGCGGCGCCCGCGCTCAGGCCGCCGGTGTCGATGCGATCGGCGATGACGTCGGGGATCACGGTGTCGAGCAGCGAAAACAGGTTCGCGCTCGAGGGCAGGCCGCCGAGCGCGTCCACGGTGATCGACGCGCCGAGCGGCGGCCGTTCCTCGGACGGCGGCGTCGTTTGTGCGTCGGCGGCGCCGCTGACGAGCACGACCGCGGCGATCACGGCAGACCTGAAGGTCTGCGCTACGACTGGTGTGGCGATCACGGCAGACCTGAAGGTCTGCGCTACGACTAGCGCGGCGATCACGGCAGACCTGAAGGT